>Ga0172373_10000117_pt1 | contig 113297 bp, 114 predicted proteins | sample Lak10m_2_FD_114546 | JGI IMG/M metagenome (GOLD analysis project Ga0172373, IMG submission 114546) | Freshwater microbial communities from Kabuno Bay, South-Kivu, Congo - kab_092012_10m | ecosystem: Environmental > Aquatic > Freshwater > Lake | place: Democratic Republic of the Congo...
CCGACTGGATGCGCAACCAAGAAGAAGTCACGCGCCTGCAACCGCTGGCTTAGCCAGCGAACCGATCCTGAATCAAGAGGCCAATTCGCGCATCACGGCGGCGAGGTCCGATTTGCCCTCAAATCCAATGCCTGGCAACTCGGGCATGACGATGTGGCCCGCTTGCACCTTCACGCCATCGGGGAATCCGCCATAGGGCTGAAACAAGTCGGGGTAGCTCTCGTTGCCGCCCAGCCCCAAGCCAGCCGCAATGTTGAGCGACATTTGATGGCCCCCATGGGGAATGCAGCGCGTCGGTGACCAGCCGGCGTCTTGAATGACTTGCAAGGTGCGCTGGTATTCGCACAAGCCATAGGACAGCGCGCAATCGAATTGCAGCCAATCGCGGTCGGGGCGCATGCCGCCGTGGCGCAACAGGTTGCGGGCATCTTGGTGACTGAAGAGGTTTTCGCCGGTGGCCATGGCGCCCGGGTAGTGGTCGGCCAGCACCGCTTGCAATTGGTAATCCAAGGGGTCGCCCGCTTCCTCATACCAAAACAAGGGGTAGTTGCGCAGCATGCGGGCGTAGTCAATGGCGGTTTGCAAATCAAAGCGGCCATTGGCGTCAACAGCCAGCTGCGCATCGTTGCCAATTTCTTGCAACACGGCCTCAATGCGCTGGGCATCCTCTTGGAGGCTGGCGCCACCAATTTTCATCTTCACGACGTTGTAGCCGCGGTTGAGGTAGCTGCGCATTTCTGCGCGAAGGGCTTGGTTGTCCTTGCCCGGGTAGTAGTAACCGCCTGCGGCATACACGAACACTTCGGGGTTGGCTTGACGCTGGTGACGTCTGGCCAGTAATTCATACAGTGGCAAGCCGGCGATCTTGGCCACCGCGTCCCAAACGGCCATGTCGATGGTGCCCACCGCCACCGAGCGCTCGCCATGACCGCCCGGCTTTTCGTTTTTCATCAAGGCGGCCCAAATGCGGTCGGGGTCCAGGTTATCGCCCGCGTCGTTGAGCAAGCTGTCGGGTTCGGCCTCCAGCAAACGCGGTGCAAAGCGCTCGCGAATCAGGCCACCTTGGCCATAACGGCCATTGGAGTTGAAGCCATAACCCACTACGGGTTTGCCATCGCGCACCACGTCGGTGACCACCGCCACCAGGCTGGTGGTCATTTTGCTGAAGTCGATGTAGGCGTTGCGAATGGAAGAGGCAATGGGTTGCGTGATTTCGCGAAGGTCAACAATTTTCATGGGGAAAGCCAGTCAGCAAGAGGGAAAGGGCAGCAAGACCAGGGCGCAGCAAGCCCCTCAGGCTTGCCGTGTGAGCAGCTGTTCAGCCAAGGTTTGCAAAGCCAGCTGGTAGGGGCCAGCCGGCAGTTGTTGGGCCGCTGCAATGGCCTCGCGTGCTTGCTCGTGCGCCACGCGTTTGGCTTGCTCAATCGCACCCGTGGCGTTCAGGATGTCGAGAATCTGAGGCAAAGCGCTGACATCGCCTTGGGCAATGGCCTGTTCGATCACCCCACGTTGCTCGGCGCTGCCGGCTTGCATGGCCAAGATGAGGGGGAGCGTGGTTTTGCCTTCGCGCAAATCGTCGCCCAGGTTTTTGCCCAGCCGGGTGTGGTCGCCTTCGTAGTCCAGCACGTCGTCCACCACTTGGAAGGCCGTGCCCAGGGCTTGGCCGTAGTCGGCACAGGCTTGCTCCAAGCGGGCATCGGCCCCTTGCAAGACCGCCGGCAAACGCGCACTGGCTTCAAACAGCTTGGAAGTTTTGGAGCGAATGACCTTGAGGTAGTCGTCTTGGCTCAGGTTCGGGTCGCGCATGTTCATGAGCTGCAGCACTTCGCCTTCGGCAATCACGTTGGTGGCATCGGCCAAGATGTCGAGCACCCGCAAGTTGCCGCAGGCCACCATCATTTGGAATGCGCGGGAATACAAAAAATCGCCCACCAGCACGCTGGCGGCGTTGCCAAACGAGGCGTTGGCCGTGGGCCGGCCGCGTCGCAGGCTGGACTCATCCACCACATCGTCGTGCAACAAGGTGGCGGTGTGAATGAACTCCACCACCGCGGCCAACACGTGGCGATGGGCATGGTCGTAGCCAATGGCGCCTGCCACCATCAACAGCAAGGCAGGACGCAGTCGCTTGCCACCAGCCGTGATGAGGTAGGTGGCCACATCGCCGACCAAAGGCACCGAGGACTGCAAGCGGTCGGCAATGAGCCGATCGACCGCTGCCATGTCGGTTGCGATCAGTGACAGGGGATTGGCGTCGGAGGGGTTCACAGGGGAGGGCCAGGGTGAAAAATGGAAATGAATTATAGGAATGCGCGTGCAAAGACCAGGGTCACCTCGGCGCCCGGTGCCGCGTTTCGAAAGCGCACGCTGGCCTCGTGTTGGGCCATGATTTCTTGCACGATGGGCAGGCCCAAGCCGGTGCCATTGGTGTCGTCGAGTTGGCCAAACCGCTCAAAGGTGAAGTTGGGCAAACCCAGCCCATGGTCACGGACTACCACCAGGTGGTGGGCCGCCTCGGGGCGCACACTCACCACGATGTCGGTGTTGTGGGGGCCAGCGTGGTTCAAGGCGTTGCTGATGAGGTTGACCACGCATTCCTCAATCATGAGGGGGTCGCCCAGGGTGTGCGCCGGCTCGGGGCTGGGTTCAAAGTCCAGGTTCACCCCGGCATTCAAAATTTGAACGGCCAGTCGGGTGCAGGCCTCGCGAGCCACCGCATTGAGGTCCATCACCGCAAATGTTTCTCGATTCGCGAAGTGACGGGCGCGCTCCAGCGACAGCATCTGATTGCTCACGCGCATGAGCGATTGCGAGGCCTTCACCAGCTCTTGCGAGCGCCGCAAGCGCTCGGCATCGGTCTTGGCGTTGGCGGTGGCTTCGGCCATGAGCACCAGGCCCGCCACTGGGTTTTTCAATTGGTGGGCCGCATTCGAAATGAAGCGGCCTTGGCTCTCAATGGTGCTTCTGAGTTTGGCAAACACATCGTTGATGCGCTCGACCAGCACCGAGGCTTCTTGGGGCACGGGCTCTTGCACGGCCGACAAGTCGTCTGGCGATTGGTTGCCCACGGCACTGGCCAAACGGGTGAGGGGGCGCAAGCCCACGCCAATGCTGAACCACAACAGCAAGGCCAGTGCCACCAACAAGACCGCCACGGCCAAGGCCGCTTGTTTCACGGAGTTCCAAACGTATTCGTCGCGTCGCGCCATGGGTTGCCACACCGTCACGGCGGTGAGGCCGGTCATGTCTGTGCTTTTCAGCGAATACCGGTGAATGGTTTTTTGTTGCGCCAAGCGGGCCACGCGAACGGGCTCGCCCCGGTGCTGGCCATCAAAAAACACCAACTTGTCGGTGACGCCGCGCAAGTCGGTGGGCGTGTGGGGCGGGTAAGCGTAGCCCGACACAAAATAGCCGCCCACATCGGACGCGTGATAGAACACATCGCCGCCCCATGCCTCGCGCAGCAGTTGCAGCGTGGCTTCCGAGAGCCCATCGCCAGCTTCGGCGTTGTCCAGGTCGCGTGCCACTGCCATGGTCAGGCCGCCGAGGGTGCGATCAAACAGCTCGCTCACGTCGCGCACTGCCATGGCGTGACGCATCCAAATGAGGAACACAGCCAGTGCCACCATGGGCACCAAGATGGTCAGCATGAGGCGTTGGCGCAGCGAGTTCATGCGACTTGCATCAAATAGCCCAAACCGCGGGCCGTCTTGATTTCAATGCCCAAGCCGCTCAAGCGCTTGCGCAGCCTGGAGATGTAGATCTCCACCACCGATTCATCCACTTCGGATTCCATGCCATACAAGTGGTCCACCAGCGATTGCTTGGTGACCAGTTGCCCCAAATTGGCCAGCAGGTGCTCGAACAAAGCCAATTCTTTTTTGGGCACATTCAAGGGCGCCTGATCGGGTAGCGCAAACAGGCTGCGCTGGGTGGGTGAATACAGCACCTGACCCACGGTTTCATCGGGGCGTGAACTGGGCTTCACCCGGCGCAAATGCGCACGCACGCGCGCCAGCAGTTCGGACATCACAAAGGGCTTGGACAAGTAGTCATCGGCCCCCAAGTCCAAGCCTTCAATACGGTCTTCAATCGCATTGCGCGCACTCAAGATGATCACGGCGGCGTCGTGGCGCTGGGCTTTCAAGTGGCGCAAGACATCGAGTCCAGAGGACAAGCGCAAATTCAAATCAAGAATCACCAAATCCACGGGTTGTTTGTTCAGACGATCGATGGCCGCTGCCGCCGAATCGCAATGGCCTACGTGATAACCCTGGTCTTTGAGGCTCAGGAGAATCCCCTCCGCGACACTTTCATGGTCTTCGACGACAAGAACTTGCATGTTTTGATGGGATGAAAGCTAAATGAAGGTAATGATCAGGCAGACACCGAAACAATTCACGGGTTGCCGAAAGCCGATCCATGAATTGGGGGTGCCTTCACTGTTTCAACCACAAGAGGAGCACACATGAAAATTGTGACAAAAAATTTCACCGTTGGTCTGATCGCAGGCCTCGTGGGTGTCGGCGCCGCCGTGACCCCCGCCCAAGCCAAAGAATTGGATCTGAGCGGCAAGACCGTCAACTTCGTGATTCCCTTCGCGGAAACCGGTGGTTCGGCCGAATGGGCCAACTTCTACGCCCCCTTGCTCAGCGAGGCCCTGCCAGGCAAGCCCAAGGTCTTGGTGAAATACATGCCCGGCGCTGGCTCCACCAAGGGTGCCAACTGGTTTGAGAAACAAAAAGACGATGGCCTGACCCTGTTTGGCACCTCGGGCTCCACCCAGTTCCCCTACCTCTTGGGTGACCCCCGCGTTCGCTACGAATACAAAGGCTGGAAAGTGGTGTTGGCCTCCGCCACGGGTGGCGTGGCTTACCTGCCCCCCGATCTGGGCGCTGCCTTCCAGAAAGACCCCAACTCGCTCAAAGGCCAAAAATTCATTTATGGCTCGCAAGGCGCCACGTCGCTGGACCTCGTGCCCTTGCTGGCCTGGAAACTCTTGGGCATGAAGGTTGAGCCGGTGTTCGGCATCAAAGGCCGTGGTGATGGCCGCCTGATGTTCGAGCGTGGCGAAGCCAACATCGACTACCAAACCTCCTCGGCCTACATCGGCAAGGTGGAACCGCTGGTGAAGATCGGCAAGGCCGTGCCCATGATGACCTGGGGTGCCTTGGACGAGAACGGCAACATCGTTCGCGACCCCACCTTCCCCGACATCCCCACCTTCAAGGAAGTGTTGACCAAGCAATTGGGCAAAGAGCCTTCTGGTGCCGGCTGGAAAGCATGGAAAGCCTTCTTCGTGGCTGGTTTTGCGGCCCAAAAAATGGTGTTCTTGCCGCGTGACGCCAACGCCGATGTGGTGGAAACCTACCAAAAAGCCTTTGACCGCGTGACCAAGCGCGCCGACTTCGCCAAGATCTCTGACAAGAACTTGGGCAAATATCCCCAGATGGTGTTCAAGGCCGCTCAAAACGCCATGGACCAAGCCACCGATGTGGATGACGAAGCCCGTGCATTTGTTCGCAAGTGGTTGAAAGAGGACTACAACGTCAAGCTCTAAGCCGCTGACGCCTGGCACTGTCGTGTGATGCACGGCAGTGCTTTTTTTATACCAACAGAAAAGAGTCGTTATGGACAGCTTTGCCACCGCTTTTCACGCCTTGGGCAGTGCCTTTGATCTGATTTTTCAGCCCGTGCAACTGGCCTATTTGGTCGGTGGCGTGGTGTTGGGCATGGCCGTGGGCATCTTCCCCGGGCTGGGTGGCATTGCGGGCTTGAGCCTGGTGCTGCCGTTCATTTACGGCATGGATCCCATTGCTGGCCTGGCCATGATGGTGGGCCTGATTTCGGTGATTCCCACCTCCGACACGTTCTCGAGCGTGCTGCTGGGCATCCCCGGTTCTGCGGCGTCTCAAGCCACGGTGCTCGATGGCTTTCCCTTGGCGCGCAAAGGCCAAGCGGCGCGGGCCCTGTCGGCCGCGTTTGCCGCTTCGTTGTTTGGTGGCTTGTTTGGTGCTGCCGTGCTGTCCATGTTCGTGCTGGTGGCACGCCCCATTGTGTTGGCGTTTGGCTTGCCCGAAATGTTGATGATGACCGCCTTGGGCTTGTCCATGGTGGCTGTGCTGGCGGGTCGCGTGCCCCTCAAAGGGCTGGCCTCGGCCTCCTTGGGCATCTTGGTGGGCACCATTGGCGCGGCCGGTGCCGGTGGCTCGGCACGCATGAGCTCTTTTGAATTCCCCTACCTCTACGACGGCCTCAAGCTGGTGATCGTGGGCCTGGGTATTTTTGCGATTCCTGAAATTGTGTCCTTGCTGCGTCAAGGCAAATCCATTGCCGAAGACGCCAAGTTGGGCGCTGGCTGGATGGACGGCGTTCGCGACTGGTGGGTGAACCGTTGGCTGTCCCTGCGCTGTGCCGTCATTGGCGTGATCGTGGGGGTCATCCCCGGCTTGGGTGGCTCGGTGGTCGACTGGATTGCCTATGGCCATGCGGTGCAAACCACCAAAGACAAATCGGGTTTTGGTTCGGGAGAAATCCGTGGGGTAGTAGGGCCAGAGAGTTCCAACAACGCCAAAGAGGGCGGTGCGCTCATTCCCACGCTCTTGTTCGGAATTCCCGGGTCTGGCTCCATGGCCATCTTCATTGGCGGCATGGCCTTGCTGGGCTATGAAGCCGGCCCGCGCATGATCACCGAAGAGCTCAACGTCACCTACACCATGGTCTGGTCGCTGGCCTTGGCCAACGTGGTGGGCGCGGGGCTGTGCATTTTCCTGGCACCCTGGATTGCGCGCCTCACCACGGTGCGGTTTGTGCTGCTCGCACCGTATTTGTTCATGATGATCGCGTTCGCCGCCTTCCAGTCTGGCCAAGAAATGGCCGACTTGGTGGCCTTGCTGTGCATGGGTTTGGTGGGGGTGTTCTTGCGCCGCTTCGAGTGGTCGCGACCAGCCTTCCTGATCGGTTTTGTGCTGTCCTCGCAAATCGAGCTCTACACCAACCAGGCCTTCCAGATTGCCAGCCACCGCTTTGCCAGCAGCATGGGCGAGGGCTTGTCTTACTTGTTCACCCCCATTGTCATCGTGTTGTTGCTCATCACGGTGGTGTCGGTGTTCTTTGGCATCAAGCAGGCCAAGCTCATCCTGTCAGAAGGCCAAGTGGCCACGGGTGCCAAGCGTGCGCCGGTCATCTTCACCCTGCTGGTGTTGGCCTATGGCGTCATCAGCTTCATCGATGCCTGGTCCATCAATCGCGTCACCGACATGGTGGTGCCCGCCACCTTTGCCGCCTTCTTGGTGATTTCATGTCTGATCATGCTGGTGCAAATGCGCGTCAAGCCCGAGACGGACGTGATGTTTGCCGACGGTGAATACAACCCCGAAGTGCAAGACCACGCCAATCTGTGGGGCAGCCTGGCTTGGCTGGTGGGTCTGGTGGTCTTGTCTGCGGTGTTCGGCTTTTTCATCGCTTTGGTGATCTTCTTCCTCATCTACTTCCGCTTCCGTGCGCACATTGGCTGGCTCTACAACGTGTTCCTCACGTTGTGTGGCACGGTCTTCATGCTGGGGCTGGTGTATGCCTTGAACCGCGACTTTCCCGCGGGTTTGTTGCAAGACGCCATGAAGTTGCCTTGGCCGTTCAACTGATTCGAGAGCAGCTCCCATGAAACAAACCCCCATCCCTTTTTGGTTCATGCGTGGTGGCTCCTCACGGGGCCCTTATTTCCGTCGCGAGGACTTGCCGCAAGACCAAGCTCAACTCTCCGAGGTGCTCATGGCCGTGGTGGGCGCAGGCCATGACCTCAACATCGATGGTGTGGGCGGTGGCGTGGCCGTCACCACCAAGGTGGCCATGCTCAGCCGCTCCGATGAGCCCGGTGTGGACATCGATTACTTTTTTGCACAAGTGGGCGTCACCGAACGCATCGTTGACTACAAACCCACCTGCGGCAACATCTTGGCGGGCGTGGGGCCGGCTGCCCTCGAAATGGGCCTGCTCCCCATTCAGGCCGATGAGACGCGCATCGTGATTCGCAGCGTGAACACCGGCGCCAAGGTGGAAGCCGTCATTCAAACGCCGGGCGGCGCCGTGAACTATCAGGGCGACGTGGCCATCGCTGGGGTGCCTGGCACCTCGGCCCCCATCGCCTTGAATTTCATGGAAGTGGTGGGCTCCAGTTGTGGCGCTTTGTTTCCCACCGGGCAGCCCATCGACCTCATCGACGGGGTGGAGGTGTCATGCATGGACGTGGCCATGCCCGTGGTCATGGCCCGCGCGGCCGACTTGGGCCTCACCGGTCAAGAGACGGCCGAAACCTTGGACGCCAACACCGAGTTTTTCGCGCGCATGGAAGCCATTCGCCGGCAAGCGGGCGAGCGCATGGGGCTGGGCGATGTGAGTCAATCGGTCATCCCCAAATTCGCGGTGCTGTCGGCTCCCACCAGCCCGGAGGCGACGATCACGGCGCGCTATTTCATGCCTTGGAAAACGCATCCCTCCATGGCCGTCACTGGCGCGCAATGCATTGCCTCGTGTGCGGTTCACCCCGGCACCGTGGCCGATGGCTTGAGCGTGAAGGGCCAGGGCGTGCCCCTGAATGTGGTCATTCAGCACCCCTCGGGCGCCATCGATGTGCTCATGGACTTCTCGGTTGATGCGCAAGGCTTTGCGCTCAAGTCGGCTGGGCTGTTGCGCACCGCGCGTTTGATTGCGCGTGGTGAGGTGATGGTGCCCGCTGGGCTGCTTTGATGGGCCGGGGGCCTTTGGGCTCCCAGTGGGTCAGTGCGGCGCGACTTTGGCCTCGCGCCGCCGCAGCCACCCCGCAGCCAGGGGTGAGCCCACAATGATCAACACGATGCGCACCAAGTGGTGCGCCACCACATACCCAAGGTCGGCCCCCACCACAATGGCAAACACCGCCATTTCGGCTTGCCCTGCCGGGGCGTAGGCCAAAAAGATGGACACCGGGTCGCCCAGACCCAAGGCCGTCAAGGTCGCAATGAAGCTCGCACTGAGCAGGGCCAGCAACACCACAAAGCCCAAGCCCTTGAGGATGTCGTTGCGCAATTCCTTGATCGTCACCCCGGAGTAGTGCACGCCAATGCCGATGCCCACAAACAACTGGGCAAACCACACCGCTTCTTGGGGTGGGCGCAAGTGCAACTGCCCACTCAAGGAGGCGATGGCCGCCAAAATCAGTGGGCCCAAAATCGGCGCGCCAAAGAGGCCCACTTTTTTGCCCAGCCACCAGCCCAGTGCGGCCGTGAGCAGCATCAATTCGAGTTCGTGGCGGGGCATGGTGGACAGGGCCGCACCCACCGGGTTGAACAGCGACAAGCCGTAGTAATGGCTCAGCACAAATGGTGCAATGGTGACAAAGGCCAGCAAGCGCGTGGCTTGAATCAGGGAAATCGTTCGGGTTTGGCCGCCGGCCTCTTTGCCAAACAAGACCATGTCTTGCAGACCACCGGGCATGGCCGAGTAATAGGACGTGACGGGGTCAAACCCACACACCCGCCGAAAGTAGGGCACGCCCATCCAGCCGGTGAGCAACACGAAGACGGGCACCAAGGCCACGGTGATGCTCATGGTGGGCAGCTGCGCGAGCAGCGCCGGGGTGATGGAGGCGCCAATGGCCACGCCCAGAATCGTGCGCGCGGCATCCGAAACCGGCCCCACTCCTTTGAGGCTCACCCCCGCGAGTGCCGCCAGCAACAGCGCCGACATGGGGCCAAACAAAAACGGCAAGGGCCAATGCAGGAGCTGAAAAGCCCCCACCCCCGCCAGTGCAATGCACAAGGTTTTGAAGCGGGCGAGGGGGTGCGAAATGACCAGCATGAAGGAAAAACCCGGGAAACAAAAGGGATGGTGTGCGATTGTATACTGTCGCATACAATTTAATTTTCAAGCCCCATCGCAGCCCATGACCGCCGTCACTCAGGCCACCGACGTCTACCACCAGCTGTTGCAAGACATTGCCTCTGGCGTGTTGCAGCCCGGTGAGCGCTTGCGCGAACAAACCCTCGCCGAGCGCTTGGCGGTGAGCCGCACCCCGGTGCGTGAAGCGCTCAAGGCCTTGGAGAGCGATGGCTTGGTGGAGCACGTGCCTCGAGTGGGCGCCGCCATCAAGGTGCTCACCCACGCCGAAGTGGTGGAGCTGTATGAAATGCGAACGGTGCTCGAGGGCGCAGCAGCCAAACTTGCGGCACGCAGTGCCACCGACCTGGAGCTGCAGGAATTGCGCGACATCAACGCGCGCATGGCGCAGGCCTTGAGCGAGCCCGATCGCATGGCGCAACTCAACCGCACGTTTCACCGCACCCTGTTCAATGCCGCAAAGAACCGCTATTTGCTACAGGCCGTGTCCACCGTGCAGCGGGCCATGCTGGTGTTGGGGCCATCGACCCTCACCGAAGAGCTGCGGGCGCAGGCGGTGATTGAAGAACACGAGGCGGTCTTGGCCGCGTTGGGCCACCGCAGCCCCGCGCAGGCGGAGCTGGCCATGATGGGACACATCGAGGCTTCGCACAAAGCGAGGTTGCAACAACTTTCAGAACGCCTGACCAAGGCTGGGATGCATCAAGGATGAGGAATTCATGACAACCAACAACGAGCAAGACACCCTGTGGGATGTGGTCGTCGTCGGTGGGGGCAACGCCGCTTTGTGTGCCGCCATCACCGCCGCCGAGCAAGGCGCGCGGGTGATCATTTTGGAAGGCGCGCCGCCCACCTACCGGGGGGGCAACAGCCGCCACACCCGCAACTTCCGCTGCATGCATGTCGGGCCGAAAGACGTGCTCGAAGAAGCCTACCTGGAAGAGGAGTATTACCAAGACTTGCTCAAGGTCACCAAGGGCAAGACCGATGAGGCCTTGGCCCGGCTGTGCATTCGCGAATCGGAACCCAGCTTCGACTGGATGAAGGCGCATGGTGTGCTCTTTCAGCCCTCGCTCTCGGGGACCTTGTCCCTGTCACGAACCAACGCCTTTTTCTTGGGTGGTGGCAAGGCCTTGGTGAACGCCTACTACAACACCGCCGCCGATCTCGGGGTGGAGGTGCTGTATGAGGCGCAAGTCAAGCACATTGCGCTCAAGGGTCAGCGCTTTGAGCACGTGGTGGTGACGCATGGCGGTCAGGATTGGACCGTCAAAGGCCGGGCAGTGGTGCTGGCCTCCGGTGGGTTCGAATCGGACATCGATTGGCTGGCCCGAGCTTGGGGGCCAGCCGCCCGCAACTTTTTGATTCGAGGCACGCCCTACAACATGGGGGTGGTGCTCAAGGACATGCTCGACCAAGGGGCCTTGAGCGTGGGTGACCCCACCCAATGTCATGCCGTGGCGATTGATGGCCGAGCCCCCAAATTCGACGGTGGCATCGTCACGCGATTGGACTGTGTGCCCTTCTCGGTGGTGGTGAATGAAAACGCCGAGCGGTTTTACGACGAGGGCGAAGACGTGTGGCCCAAGCGTTACGCGATTTGGGGGCGCTTGGTGGCCGCGCAGCCCAACCAGGTGGGCTACTCCATCATCGACAGCAAGGCGCAGGCCTTGTTCATGCCCTCGGTGTTCCCGCCCGTGGTGGCCGACACCTTGGAAGACTTGGCCAAGCAACTGGGCTTGCCCGCCGAACGCTTGCAACAGACGGTGGCCGAATTCAACGCGGCCTGTGGGCCAGCCGATGGCTTTCACCCCACCCAACTCGATGGCGTGCGTACGCAGGGCTTGGCGATCGAAAAAACCAATTGGGCGCGTCCCATCGACACGGCGCCCTTCATGGCCTATCAGTTGCGCCCCGGGGTCACCTTCACCTATTTGGGGCTGAAGGTGAGCGAGTCGTCGCGGGTGCAGCACCAGCACGGCGAATACGAGAACGTTTGGGCTGCTGGCGAAATCATGGCCGGCAGCATCTTGGGTGAAGGGTATCTGGCGGGCTTTGGCATGACCATTGGCACCGTGTTTGGACGCATTGCAGGACGGGAGGCCGCGCGCCATGTCAACGCTTGAATTGAACGGCCTCTTGCGGGCCAGCGCTGAAGAAGCGCGTCGTCAAATTGAAATTTGTAACGCCTGCCGGTATTGCGAAGGCTTTTGTTCGGTGTTCCCGGCGGTGACGCGCCAGCGCACCTTCAGCCTGAGCGACATGACCCAGCTGGCCAACCTGTGTCACAACTGCCAAGGCTGTTACCACGCCTGCCAATACACCGCACCACACGAATTCAACCTGAACTTGCCCGCGGCCTTGGCCGGGGTGCGCACCGAGTCGTGGGAGCGCTGGATGTGGCCTCGCGGCGTGGCCGCTTGGGTGCAGCGCAAGCCGGCCGCCAGCGCGGGCGTGCTCATCGTGGCCTTGTTCGTGCTGGGTGCGCTGGCCTCGGGCGATGCGGCCAGCGGCGTGTTTTACCAGCACTTCAGCCACAACCTCTTGGTGGCCGTGTTTGCGCCCTTGTTCCTGTTGCCCTTGTTGGCCATTGCCATGGCCTTGCGCAATTACTGGAAAGAAGTGGGTGGTGTGTGTGCCACGGTCGCCGAGTGGCGCATGGCCTTGTCTCAAGCGGGGCGCATGCGCAATTTGTCGGGCGGGCAAGACCAAGGCTGTCAGTATGAAAAGGGCGACCGCTATTCGCAAGCGCGACGCCATGCGCACCATGCGGTGATGTATGGCTTTTTGCTGTGTTTTGCCAGCACCTCGGTGGCCACGCTGATGCACTATGTGTGGCAACTGCCTGCGCCTTATGCGTGGTGGAGTTTGCCCAAGCTCTTGGGCGTGCCGGGTGGGGTGTTGCTGACGGTGGGCGGGGTGATGCTCATGCGCTTGAAGTCGCGCTCGGATCCCGCCCTGAACTCGGCCACGCGCTGGGGCGGCGATTGGGCCTTCTTGCTCACCCTCACCCTCACGGCAGCCAGTGGCTTGCTCTTGTATGCGGTGAGCGGCACGTCAGCGGTGCGCATCACCTTGGTCTTCCATTTGGCCTGCGTCGCCACCTTGTTTGTGCTCACGCCCTACTCGAAGATGGTGCACGGCTTTTTCCGCCTGGCGGCCTTGCTGCGTGAAGCGCAAGCCCAGGCGGGCAGGGGGCGGTCATGAGCGCGTCGGGTGTGCACACGTGCGACGTCATGGCCCAGGCCTGTGTGGCCGAAGGCGTGAGCCACGCCTTTGCCTTGTTGGGCGATGGCAACATGCACTTTGCCGCTTCGCTGGAGGCCGCCGGTTGCCGTTTTACCCATGTGCGCCATGAGCATTGCGCCGTGGCTGCAGCCATGGCGTATCAGCGGGTGAGCGGTGAATTGGGATTCGTCACCGTCACCTGTGGTCCAGGCCTCACTCAAATCATGACGGGTTTGGTGGCGGCGGTGCGCGCGCGCATGCCCATGGTCATCGTGGCCGGCGAAGCGCCGCTGAACTCGCCTTGGTACAACCAAGGGGTTGACCAAGCGCCCTTCATTCAAGCCTGTGGTGCCGCGTATTACGCATTGCACGACCAGCGCCAATTGGCGTTCGTGATGCAGCGGGCCTTTCACGAGGCACGAACGCTCCAACAGCCGGTGGTCATTGGCGTGCCCTTCGACCTTCAGGAATCGGCCTGGGCCTTGTCGGCGCCTTATGTGCCGTCGACCGCTTGGCCCCAAGTGGATGGCCGCACCCGCCCCTCGGAGGAGGCACTGGCCCACGCGGTCGCGGTGATCCAGTCGGCCCAGCGTGTGATCGTGGTGGGAGGCCGCGGTGCGGTGACAGCCGGCGCCAAAGCCGAGTGCGAACAACTGGCCGAGCGGGTGGATGGCTTGCTGGCCACCACCTTGCCCGCGCGTGGCTTGTTTCACGATGCCCCGTTCAGCCTGAATGTGGCGGGCGGGTTTTCTTCCGAGGTGGCCAAGCGTTGCTTTGCTCAGGCCGATTTGGTGGTGATGGTGGGTGGGCGACTGGCTTCCCATGCCTCAGATGCGGGGCGCTTGCACCCCAAGGCCCAGGTGTTGCACATCGACGAATCCCCGGCCGTGCTGAGTCAAGGGCGATTGGCCGCCCAGCATCACTTGCGTGGCGACGCGAAGTTGGCGTTACAAGACTTGCTGGCCGCTTTGCCCGAGGCCCGGCCCGCCGTTTGGCGCAGCCCGGAGCTGGCGCATGAGATCGACACCCTGCCCATGGATGCGCGTGTGTTCGAGCGGCACGATGGGCGATTGGATCCGCGTGACGTCATCCCATGTTTGGATCAAGCCTTGCCCAAAGACTGGATGATGGTGAACTCCTCAGGGCACTGCTCGTTTTACGCCGTGCACATGAAAGGGCGGTCGGTGTCGCGCTTTCTCACCATTCGTGAATTCGGCGCCATTGGCAACGGCTTGGCTTTCGCCATGGGTGCGTCGGTGGCCACACCCGAGGTGCCCACGGTGTTGTTCGACGGCGATGGCAGCTTTTTGATGCACGCCCAGGAGCTGGAAACCATTCGACGCCATGGCCTCCCCATCTTGGTGTGTGTGCTCAACGATGGCGGGTATGGCTCCGAGGTGCACAAGCTGCGGGCCGACGGCGTGAGCCTCAGCGGCGCGCATTTCGGTTACGACGACTTGGCCGCCGTGGCCAGGGGGTTTGGCTTGCGCGGCGTCAAGGCCAGAACCTTGGCCGAGGTGCAGGCCGCGGTTCAAACCTTCCAAGCCGACAGCCGTCAAGCCATGGTCATCGACATCGACATCACCGACGAGGTGTTGTCGCCCGTGATGCGACGTCTGACCGGACAGGCGTGACGCCGCTCAGGGCTTGATCACCGCCACGGGTTCGCCGCGCAGGAAAGCGGCGATGCCCGAAACGGTTTCACCGTAAAACACCGCGTAGGTTTCGCGCGTCACATAGCCAATGTGCGGGGTGCACAGGGCCTTGGGATGGGCAATCAGGGCTTCGTTGGCCGAGCTGGCGGGCTCGGTGACATACACATCGGTTGCCACCCCGCCCAGCGCACCCGTGTTCAGGGCGTGCAACAACGCCCCTTGATCGATGATTTCGGCCCGTGAGGTGTTCACGATGTGGCCTTGGGGGCCCAAGGCGGCCAACTCGGCGGCACCCACCAGCGAACGGGTGCGCTCCGACAAGCGCAAATGCACCGACACCACATCGGAGCGGGCAAACAAAGTGGCTTTGTCGACCCACTCCACGCCTTTTTCTGCGCAGGCTTCGGGGGTCAGATTTTGGCTCCAAGCCACCACTTGCATGCCGATGGTCTTGCCCAAGGCCGCCACTTGGCTGCCCAAACGGCCCAAGCCCAGAATGCCCAGGGTCTTGCCCCGGCAGTCGCCGCCCAGTGCGGCTTGCCAAACCCCTTGTTGCAGGCCATTCACGTTGGGGACGAACTGGCGGATTTGGGCCATGACCAGCAAAAACGCCAGCTCGGCGGTGGCGTGGCCCGGGGAGTTGGTGCCACACACCGTCACCCCATGCTCGCTGGCAGCTTTGACGTCGATGGCGGCGTTTTGTTTGCCGGTGGTGATGATCAGCTTCAGTTTGGGCAGGCGCGCAATGAGGCTGCGTGGGAAGGGGGTGCGCTCGCGCATCACCGCGATCACCTCAAAATCGGCCAAACGGGCCACCAAGTCGTCTTCGTGCACCAAGTGGTCGCCAAAAAAGCTCACCTCGGCGTCCAGGCTGTCCCAATCGCCAAATTGGCGCGCCAAATCATTGAAATCGTCAATCACGGCCACACGCATGATGCTGTCCTTGTAGTTGATGGGCTGGAATTTACCGCCAGTTGCCCCTGGGACCCGCCCAGTCCCTGTCATGTCCGGGAACCGCGGGGGAAATCCCGTCCGGCCCGGGGGCAGGGAAGGCCCGGCTTCATCCTGCTAGAATCCCCGGTTCCCAAGGGAATCCGCCTTTGGGGCGAAATCACTTTTTCGAGGTTCTCATGTACGCAGTCATAAAAACCGGGGGCAAGCAGTATCGCGTTGCTGCCGGCGAAAAAATCAAAGTAGAACAGATCGCTGCAGACGTAGGCCAGGAAATCGTGCTCGACCAGGTGTTGGCTGTCGGTAACGGCGCTGACCTCAAGGTGGGCACGCCCTTGGTGTCCGGTGCATCTGTCAAAGCCACGGTTGTGGCCCACGGTAAACACGACAAAGTTCGCATTTTCAAAATGCGCCGTCGCAAGCATTACCAAAAGCGCCAAGGGCATCGTCAGCAATACACTGAATTGCAAATCGCATCCATCCAAGCTTAAGGAGTTTGAGTCATGGCACAGAAAAAAGGCGGCGGCTCTACGCGAAATGGACGCGATTCCAAGCCCAAGATGTTGGGCGTGAAAGTGTTTGGCGGCCAACAAATCTCCGCAGGTTCCATCATTGTTCGTCAACGTGGCACCAAGTTCCACCCCGGCACCAACGTGGGCTTGGGCAAGGATCACACCCTGTTTGCGCTGGTCGATGGTGAAGTCTCTTTCGCCATCACGGGCCCTCAAAGCAAGCAGGTGGTGTCGGTCAAGCCGGTCTGATTCGGCTCCCGAAAGCACCTGCAAAGCCCCGCTGGTCGGGGCTTTTTATTTAAGATTTCGCCATGAAATTCGTCGACGAAGCCTTCATTGACATTGCCGCTGGTGACGGGGGCAATGGTTGCGCCTCGTTCCGTCACGAAAAATACAAAGAGTTCGGCGGCCCCGATGGCGGGGACGGCGGACGGGGCGGTCATGTCTACGCCCTCACCGACCCCAACCTCAACACCTTGGTCGATTACCGCTACTCGCGTCGCCACGAGGCCAAGCGCGGTCAGCACGGCATGGGCTCCGACATGTTTGGGGCAGCGGGCGACGACATCGTGCTGAAAATGCCCGTGGGCACCCTCATCACCGATGCCGAAACCGGCGAGTTGCTCTACGAGTTGCTCACCCCGGGTGAAAAAGTCTTGATCGCCAAAGGCGGCGATGGCGGCTATGGCAATTTGCGTTTCAAAAGCGCCATCAACCGGGCGCCCCGCCAAAAAACACCAGGCTGGCCTGGCGAGCGCAAAAACCTCAAACTCGAACTCAAGGTTTTGGCCGATGTGGGCTTGCTGGGCATGCCCAATGCGGGCAAATCCACCCTCATTGCCGCCATCTCCAATGCGCGACCCAAAATCGCCGATTACCCCTTCACCACCTTGCACCCCAACCTGGGGGTGGTGCGCGTTGGTCCCGAGCAAAGCTTTGTGGTGGCCGATGTGCCCGGCCTGATTGAAGGCGCGGCCGAAGGCGCGGGCTTGGGGCATCAGTTTTTGCGCCACTTGCAACGCACCCGTTTGCTCTTGCATTTGGTGGACCTCGCGCCTTTTGACGATTCAGACCCGGTGGCACAAGCCAAGGCCATCGTGCAAGAGCTCAAAAAATACGACGCCGAGCTCTACGCCAAGCCACGCTGGCTGGTGTTAAACAAGCTCGACATGGTGCCCGAGGGCGAGCGCGAAGCGCGCGTCAAAGACTTTGTGAAGCGCTTCAAGCACAAAGGCCCCGTGTTTGAAATCTCGGCCCTGACCCGCGAAGGGTGTGACACCCTCATCAAGACCATTTACCAACACGTCCGGGCGCAAAGCGTGGCCGAGCAGCCTGTGGACCCGGCCGACCTCGACCCCCGCTTCGACCGCTAACTTGCTTGAGTGCCCCAACATGACGGAAGCCGAACAACGTTTAACCCGCGCCGAACGGTGGGTCATCAAGGTGGGCTCGAGCTTGGTCACCAACGATGGCCAAGGGCTGGATGAGCAAGCCATTGGCCAATGGTGCGAGCAAATGGCCGCCTTGGCCAAAGGGCAGGCGGGCCAGCCGCGGGAAATCATCATGGTCTCCAGCGGCGCCATTGCCGAGGGCATGAAGCGGCTGGGCTGGACGCAACGCCCCAGCGAGCTGCACGAATTGCAGGCCGCCGCGGCCGTGGGCCAAATGGGTTTGTCCCAGATGTATGAAACCCAGCTGCGCCGCCATGGCATGGGCAGCGCGCAGGTCTTGCTGACCCACGCCGATTTGGCCGATCGCGAGCGCTACCTCAACGCCCGTTCAACCCTGTTGACCTTGTTGCAGCACGGGGTCATCCCCGTCATCAACGAAAACGACACGGTGGTCAACGACGAGATCAAGTTTGGCGACAACGACACCTTGGGGGCCTTGGTGGCCAATTTGGTGGAAGCCGATTTGCTGGTCATTCTCACGGACCAAAAAGGGTTGTTCAGCGCCGACCCCAGGCGCGACCCCAACGCGCGCTTCATCGATCAAGCCATGGCGGGCGACCCCAGTTTGGAACAAATGGCTGGGGGTGCGGGTTCGAGCATTGGCAAGGGCGGCATGATCACCAAAGTGCTCGCTGCCAAGCGCGCCGCTGGCTCTGGCGCCAGCACCGTCATCGCTTGGGGCCGTGGGGAGCAGGTGTTATTGCAATTGGCCGCCGGGGTCAACCAAGGCACGATGCTGCTGGCGCCCACGCACAAACAGCAAGCGCGCAAGCAGTGGATGATGGATCACTTGCAGTTGCCAGGTTCAGTGACCGTCGACGCAGGGGCGGTGAACAAACTGTTGGCCGACGGCAAGAGCCTGTTGCCAGTCGGCATGGTGTCGGTGCAAGGTGAATTTTTCCGTGGCGACGTCATTGCCATCCTGAACCCCGATGGCGTGGAAATTGGACGTGGCTTGGCCAATTACGCCAGCGCCGAGGCCCGGCGCTTGTGTCGCCAGTCGTCGGCCGACATCGAATCCATTTTGGGTTTCATCGCCGAGCCCGAGATGGTGCACCGCGACAACCTGGTCATCACCCGCTAAACCGCAGGCCTGCCTTCTTCACTTGGGTGGGATGTCGGTGGGCTGGGGCGGCGTGGGTTCTGCCTGGGTGTCTTCGCTGGCTGCCGGGTTGCGCTCGTTGCGATTGCGTTGGCGCAAATAACGGCCACGGCCATCGTTGCGGGGCAGGTAGCGGGACAACTCATTGAGCGCCATTTGGTAGACGCCACGCTTGAACTCCACCACCACATCCAGGGGCACCCAGTAATCGTTCCAGCGCCAGGCATCGAACTCGGGGTGGCTGGTGGCGCGCAGGTTCAGGTTCCAGTCGGGGGAGACCAGCTGCAACAAAAACCAGATTTGCTTTTGACCTTTGTAGTGGCCCCGCGCATCGCGGCGGATGAAGTGATCGGGCACTTCGTAGCGCAGCCAGTCGCGCGTGCGTCCGACGATGCGAACGTGCTCGGGCTGCAAGCCGACTTCTTCAAACAGCTCGCGATACATCGCCTGCTCTGGGGACTCCCCTCGGTCAATGCCCCCTTGCGGGAATTGCCAACTGTGGGTGCGAATGCGTTTACCCCAGAAAACCTGATTTTTTTGGTTGAGCAGAACAATGCCGACGTTGGGTCGAAACCCTTCACGGTCAAGCATAATCAAGCCTCGAAATTTTGAACTGAAGACATTATCCACAGTCGCGCTTCTGCTTCAAGCCAATTCCCCTTGTTTGAACCTCCACGGCCCTGAATGAAAGCCTCTCAATTCCTCATTGCTACCCTCAAGGAAGCCCCGGCAGACGCCGAAGTCGTGAGCCACCAACTCATGATGCGCGCGGGCCTCATCAAAAAGCTGAGTGCGGGGATTTACAACTACATGCCCATGGGCTTGCGCGTCATTCGCAAGGTGGAGGCCATTGTTCGCGAAGAGATGAACCGCGCAGGGGCCATTGAGCTCACCATGCCCGTCGTTCAGCCCGCCGAGCTGTGGCAAGAAACCGGCCGTTTCGACAAAATGGGCCCCGAGCTGTTGCGCATCCAAGACCGGCATGGCCGCGACTACGTGGTGCAGCCCACCAGCGAAGAGGTGGTCACCGATGTGGCCCGCCAAGAGTTGCGTAGCTACAAGCAGCTGCCCAAAAACCTCTACCAAATCCAAACCAAGTTTCGCGACGAACGTCGCCCCCGCTTTGGTCTCATGCGCGGGCGCGAGTTCATCATGAAAGACGCCTACAGCTTCGACCGCAGCCCCGAAGCCGCCCAAGCCAGCTACCAGAACATGGCACAGGCTTACCGCCGCATCTTCGATCGCTTTGGGCTCACCTACCGTGCGGTGGCCGCCGACAGCGGCGCCATTGGTGGCGACTTGAGTGAAGAGTTCCAGGTCATTGCCGCCACCGGCGAAGACGCCATCGTGTATTGCCCCAACAGCGACTACGCCGCCAACCTTGAAAAAGCCGAGGCTTTGGCTCCGCAAGCTACGCGCCCATCACCCAGTCAAGCCCTCACCTTGACCCCCACGCCCGGGCGCAGCACCTGCGAGCAGGTGGCCGAAGGCTTGGGCGTTCCCCTGAACACCACCGTCAAGTCCTTGGTGTTGGCCACCGACACGCTCGACGAGCAAGGGCAGGTCACTGCATCCACGGTGTGGTTGGTGTTGCTGCGTGGCGATCACGACATGAACGAAGTGAAGGTGGGCAAATTGGCGCCCTTTGCCTCGGGCTTTCGCTTTGCCACGGTGGCTGAGATCGATGCCCACTTTGGCTGCAAGCCGGGCTATTTGGGTCCACTGAAATTGCGTCAGCCCTTAAAGGTCATTGCCGACCGCGAGGTGGCTGTGATGGCCGACTGGATTTGTGGCGCCAATGAACCCGACGCCCACTACACCGGCGTGAACTGGGGCCGCGACCTGCCCGAGCCCGATCTCATTGCCGATGTCCGCAACGTGGTGGCGGGTGACCCCTCGCCCGATGGCCACGGGGTGTTGCACATCGAGCGCGGCATCGAGGTGGGTCACGTGTTCTACCTGGGCACCAAATATTCGCGCACCATGAACGCCACCTTCCTCGACGAAAACGGCAAGCCCCAATTTTTTGAAATGGGCTGTTACGGCATTGGTGTCACCCGCTTGCCGGCAGCGGCCATCGAGCAAAACCACGATGAACGCGGCATCATTTGGCCCGATGCCATTGCGCCCTTCACTTTGGCCATTTGCCCCATCGGCATGGACCGCAGCGAGGCCGTGGCCCAAGCGGCCCAAGGGCTTTACGAACAAATGCGGGCATTGGGCGTGGACGTCATCCTCGACGACCGGGGCGAGCGCCCGGGCGTGATGTTTGCCGACTGGGAACTCATTGGCGTGCCACACCGCGTGGTGCTCTCCGACCGAGGCCTCAAGGCGGGCACGGTGGAATACCAGCATCGGCGCGACACCGAAGCCACGGCCGTGCCCCTGAGCGACGTGCCCGCTTTTTTGCGCGCCCGCATCACCGCCTGAGCCGGTTCATCCGGCCACAAAAAAACGGCCCCTCGGGGCCGTTGTCGTTGGGCGCCAGGGTTCAGCTGGCCGTGCCCAAGGCTTGTTGCAATTCGCCGGACTCATACATTTCCATCATGATGTCCGAGCCGCCAATGAACTCGCCCTTGACGTAAAGCTGGGGAATGGTCGGCCAGTTGCTGAAGGTCTTGATGCCCTCGCGGATCGCTTGGTCTTCGAGCACGTTCACCGTGGTGATGGTCTTGGTGTCCACACCGCTGGCCTTGAGCACCTGCAAGGCACGGCCAGAAAAACCGCACATGGGAAAGGACGCCGTCCCTTTCATGAACAACACCACCTCGTTGCTTTGAACCAGGTCCTGAATGCGTTGCTGCACATCGCTCATCACATCACTCCAATAAAAACGCCAATCGGTGGCGCCCCCCGATTATTCCACCGTCGGCCATTGCCCGCCGGTGCAGCGCTCAATCCCGGCCAAGTCCGGCCGACTTTGCACCTGCGCAAAGCCACGCGCTCGCATCAAGGCCTGAACGGCGCTGGCTTGGTCGTGGCCGTGCTCCAGCAACAACCAGCCATTGGCCTTGAGGTGGCCGGGGGCTTGTTCAATGAGCTCGCGCAGGTCATCCAAGCCCTCGGCGCCCGACACCAAGGCCTGGCGGGGCTCATGGCGCAGCGCAGGCAAATGCGGGTCGCCCTCGGCAATGTAGGGGGGGTTGCTCACCAGCAAATCGAACTGGCCCTGCACCTCACGAAACCAATGGCTCAGCCGCCAGGTCACCGCCAGCTGCAGGGCTTGCCCATTGGCCTGGGCCACTTGCAGGGCACTGGGGCTGGCGTCGACGGCTTCAAAAGTCGGGGCGTCGGTCGCCGCAAAGTGCGCTTGCGCCTGTGCGGCCAAAGCCAGCACCACCGCGCCGCTGCCTGTGCCCAGGTCAAGCACCCGGGCGCCGGGGAGGTCCACCAGCAGCGACCAGGCCCAATCCACCAGCACCTCGGTGTCGGGGCGGGGGTCCAGCACTTGGTCGGTCACGCGCAGGGTCAGGCCATGAAAGGGCTTGGTGCCGGTGAGGTAGGCCACGGGCACATCATCGAGGCGGCGCGTCAGGGCGTCTTGCCAAAGCGCTTGCACCGAAGGGGAGAGCGGGTGGTCGTCGTGGGTGATCAGCCAAGCCCGATTCGCCTGCGGCGGGGCCAACAGGTGCAGCAACAAACGCTGGGCGTCGGCCCGGTCGAGGCCACGCGCCTGGGCTTGAGCCAAGGCATCGCGAACGGTCACCACGGCCGTCACGCTTGCCCTTCCAGATCGGCCAACAACTCGGCCTCACGCGCGACGCGCAAGGCCTCCAACAGGCCGCCCATTTCGCCCTCCATGAGGGTGGGCAATTGATACAGGGTGAGGTTGATGCGGTGGTCGGTCACCCGACCTTGGGGGAAGTTGTAAGTGCGAATGCGGTCCGAACGGTCTCCACTGCCCACCAGGCCTTTGCGCAAGGCCGCATCTTTGGACGCCCGTTCCACACGCTCTTGTTCCGCCAAGCGAGCGGCCAGCACCTGCAAGGCCTTGGCCTTGTTGCGGTGTTGTGAGCGATCGTCCTGGCACTCGGCCACCAAGCCCGTGGGCAAATGGGTGACGCGCACGGCAGAGTCGGTTTTGTTGATGTGCTGACCGCCAGCGCCACTGGCGCGAAAGGTGTCGATGCGCAAGTCGGCGGGATTCAGGGCCACCGCCTGGGCCTCGTCTGGTTCTGGCAAAACGGCCACCGTGCAGGCGCTGGTGTGGATGCGGCCTTGCGACTCCGTCACGGGGATGCGTTGCACCCGGTGCCCACCCGACTCGAATTGCAGCCAGCCATATACCCCTTCGTCGGCGCTCTCCAGTCGCACCACCACTTCCTTGTAGCCGCCCAGGTCGCTGGGGGACTCGCTGATGAGTTGCACGCGCCAGCCTCGGGCCTCGGCATGGCGGGTGTACATGCGCAACAGGTCGCCCGCAAAGAGCGCGGACTCGTCGCCACCCGTGCCCGCGCGAATTTCCAAAAAAGCCGGACGGTGGTCATCGGGCCCCTTGGGCAGCAGCAATCGCAGCAGCTCCGCCTCCAGGTCGGTGAGGTCTTGCGTCAGCCGAGCCAGTTCGGGGCGCGCTTGCTCCAGCAAATCGGCATCGGTGTCGGGGTCGTCCAACCAGCCTTGCCACTGGTCCCGATCGGCTTGCAAGCCCAGCCAAGCTTGGTAGCGGTCGGCCAGCACGGCCACGCGCGTGCGTTCACGCGACAAGGCCATGAATTGCGGCAGGTCCGCCAAGATGTCTTCGCGAGAGAGCAAGAAATCCAGCTCCTGCAATCGTTCGAGCTCGCGCGCGAGGCGCGTGCGCACAAAAGGCTTCATGAGAGGAGCTAGCGCGAACCGCGCAAGAAAAAGTGTTCGATGGCTTGGCGGGCGCGCTCACGGCTTTCGGGGTTGGCCGTGCGCATTTCCGCCATGGCGCCGTGCAGCAGCTTTTGGGTCAGGGCGCGCGAGAGCTGGTCCATGACTGCCTCCACCGGTTCGCCCTTGGCCAACAAGCGTTGCGCCTTGGCCAGCTCGGCTTCACGCCAAGCTTCGGCCTGGGCGTTGAGCTGCTTGAGCAAGGGCACATCACCGCGTTGTTGCAGCCAGTGCACAAACTGCTGCACCCCGTCTTCGATGATGACTTCGGCCTGGGCCACGGCCGCTTGGCGATTGGCTTGGCCTTGTTGCACCACTTGCGACAAGTCATCGACGGTGTAGAGGAAGACGTTGTCCAAGCCCTTGACCTCGGGCTCGATGTCGCGGGGGACGGCCAAGTCGACCATGAACATGGGACGCTGGCGGCGTTTTTTGAGCGCCCGTTCCACCGCGCCCAAGCCCACCAAGGGCAGTGTGCTGGCGGTGCAACTGATCACGGCATCGAATTCGTGCAGGCGGTCTGGCAGGTCGGCCAGCTTCATCACATCGGCCCCAAACCGGCTGGCCAATTGCTCGCCCCGGTCGAGGCTGCGGTTGGCAATGGTCATTTGGCGGGGGGCCTTGGCGGCAAAGTGTGCGGTGCACAAGGCGATCATTTCGCCCGCGCCTATGAACAAGACCCGCAAGTCGGCCCAGTCTTCAAAGATTTGCCCGGCCAAGCGCACGCTGGCGGCGGCCATGCTGATGGAGTGAGCGCCAATGTCGGTGGAGCTGCGCACCTGCTTGGCCACCGAAAACGAGCGCTGAAAGAGTTGGTTCAAGGTGCTGCCCACGGTGCCGTGGTCGCTGGCCACACGCACCGCCTCTTTGAGCTGCCCCAGGATTTGGGGTTCGCCCAGCACCATGGAGTCGAGCCCACTGGCCACACGAAAGGCGTGGCGGGCTGCTGCGTCTTGCTGGTGCACATACACATGGGGTTGCAAATCGCTGGGGCTCACCCCGCCAGACTGGGCCAGCCAATGCAAAGTTTGTTCGGGCAGGGCGGAGGTGGCGGCGCAATACAGCTCGGTGCGGTTGCAGGTCGACAAAATGGTCGCCTCAGCCGACTGGCCCAAGTGTTCGCGCAGGGTGGACAAGCCTCGGGTGGTGTTGTCTGGGCCAAACGCAAAGCGACTGCGCAGATCAACCGGCGCAGTGGTGTGGTTTAAGCCGAGTGTCCAGACCGCCATAAGTCGCAAATTATAAAATTTCAGAATGAGTGTGTCGGCTGCCATTTGGACAATTGCAAACTTTTTCATGCCTGCCTGGGTCTTGGCGGGCTTGTTGGCCTGGCTTGCGCCCCGAATGGTGGGGGGGCAGCACCGGCATTCCTTCGCCATGAGCTGGCTCCTCAACGGGCTGATGGGCTCTGGGGTGCTGGTCGGGGGGGTGATGCTCACCCACCACGACGGCCGCATGGCCACCTATGTCGCCCTCGTCATCGCACAAGCCACGCTGCAAGCGGGGTTGTTGCGCCACCCCCTGCGATAACATCGTCAGCCTGCTTATGAATGCCCCCATCCCCCTGCACACCCTGTTGTCGGCGGCGCAACCCGCGCCCCGTTTGCGTGAAATCCCCTACAACTACACCTCGTTTTCCGACCGGGAAATCGTGGATCGCGTGTTGGGGCCTCAGGCCTGGGACTTGCTCGACCGTTTGCGCGATGAGCGCCGCACGGGCCGCTCGGCCCGCATGCTCTACGAGGTGCTGGGCGACATGTGGGTGGTGCAGCGCAACCCCTATTTGCAAGACGATTTGCTCGACAACCCCCGCCGCCGCCGTTTGCTGGTGGAGGCCCTGGAGCACCGCCTGGGCGAGGTGGAAAAGCGCCGAACCCCCGAGGCCGATGCCCAGCGCGACGCCTGGGTCGGGCAGCTCTTGCAAATGGCTCGGGCCAGCGTGTCCGAGTTTGCGCGCCACTTCGACGCCATCGATCAACTGCGGCGCCAAGTTTTGCGTCGCCTCAAGCGCCACACCGCCACCGACAACATCCAATTCGATGCGGTGAGCCGGGTGTCCCACGTCACCGACGCCACCGACTGGCGCGTGGAATACCCCTTGGTGGTGCTCTCGCCCGACAGCGAAGCCGAAATGGCCGCCTTGGTCAAGGCTTGCATTGAGCTGGACCTCACCATTGTGCCGCGCGGTGGTGGCACGGGTTACACCGGCGGGGCCATTCCGCTCACCTGGAAGAGCGTGGTCATCAACACCGAAAAACTCGAAACCATGACCGAGGTCGAGTGGGTGCAGTTGCCCGGGCTGTCGCAGCCCGTGCCCACCATCTGGACCGAAGCGGGCGTGGTGACCCAGCGCGTGGCCGATGCCGCCGAGCGGGCCGGTCACGTGTTTGCCGTCGATCCCACCTCCGCCGAAGCCTCGTGCATTGGCGGCAACATCGCCATGAATGCCGGCGGCAAAAAAGCCGTGCTGTGGGGCACCGCCCTCGACAACCTGGCCAGCTGGCGCATGGTCACCCCCGACGCGCAATGGCTGGAAGTGGTGCGCATGAGCCACAACCTGGGCAAGATTCACGATGCCGAAATGGCCACCTTCGAGTTGCGCTATTTCGAAGCCGATGGCCACACCCCCATTCGAACCGAAACCCTCCACATCCCGGGCGCCACCTTCCGCAAAGCGGGCCTGGGCAAGGACGTCACCGACAAGTTCCTGAGTGGTTTGCCAGGCGTGCAAAAAGAGGGCTGCGATGGCCTGATCACCAGCGCGCGTTGGGTGGTGCATCGCATGCCCGAGCACACCCGAACCGTGTGTTTGGAATTCTTTGGCCATGCCAAAGATGCCGTGCCCAGCATCGTGGAAATCAAAGACTTCATGTTTGCCCAAGCCAAGTCCAGCGGTGTGGTGCTGGCCGGCCTGGAGCACTTGGACGACCGCTACTTGCGGGCCGTGGGTTACGCCACCAAATCCAAGCGTGGTGGCCTGCCCAAGATGGTGCTCATTGGCGATGTCGCCGGCGACGATGCCGATGCCGTGGCCCGCGCCGCCTCCGAGGTCGTGCGGCTGGCCAATGCACGAACCGGCGAAGGCTTTGTGGCCATCAGCGCCGAAGACCGGAAAAAATTCTGGGCCGACCGCAAGCGCACCGCGGCCATCAGCCGGCACACCAACGCCTTCAAGATCAACGAAGACGTGGTCATTCCGCTGGAGCGCATGGCCGAATACACCGATGGCATCGAGCGCATCAACATCGAGCTGTCCTTGCGCAACAAGCTGGCCTTGTGCCAGGCCCTCACCGACTACTTGCAATCCGATGCCTTGCCCTTGCAGCAACTCAAGGCCGAGGCCGAGGGCATCACCCCCGAGCTGGTGCAAGAACGTGTCGACGAAGCCTTGGCCTGCATTGCCCAAGTGCAAGCCCAATGGACAACCTGGCTGCAAGAGGTCGATGCCCGGTTTGCCCAACTGCAAAGCCACGAATTGCGAGCCAGCTGGAAGACGCAAATCCGCGAGCCCTTGCAACGCATTTTTGGCGGCCAGGCGTTTGGCCCCGTGTTGGAGGCCTTGAACCAAATTCACCAGCGCGTGCTCAAAGGCCGGGTGTGGGTGGCCCTGCACATGCACGCGGGCGACGGCAACGTGCACACCAACATCCCCGTCAACAGCGACGACTACGAGATGCTGCGCACGGCCCACGAAGCGGTGGCCCGCATCATGCGCCTGGCCCGCAGCCTGGGCGGCGTCATCTCGGGCGAGCACGGCATTGGCATCACCAAGCTGGAATTCTTGAGCGACGACGAGCTCGCGCCTTTCGCCCAATACAAACAACAAGTCGACCCGCACGGGCGCTTCAACAAAGGCAAGTTGCTGCGCGGCGAAAGCCTCAACCGCCTGGGCCCAGAGGTTCGCGCGGCCGACCTCAGCCACGCCTACACCCCCAGCTTTGGCCTCATGGGCCACGAGTCGCTCATCATGCAGCAGTCAGACATCGGCGCCATTGCCGATTCCGTCAAGGACTGCCTGCGCTGCGGCAAATGCAAGCCCGTGTGTGCCACCCACGTGCCCCGCGCCAATTTGCTCTACAGCCCGCGCAACAAAATTTTGGCCACCTCGCTGCTCATCGAAGCCTTCTTGTATGAAGAGCAAACCCGACGCGGGGTGTCCATCAAGCATTGGGAAGCCTTTGAAGACGTGGCCGACCATTGCACCGTTTGCCACAAGTGCGCCTCACCCTGCCCGGTGAAGATCGACTTTGGTGACGTCACCATGAACATGCGCAACCTGTTGCGCAAGATGGGCAAAAAGTCGTTCCGACCCGGCAATGCGCTGGCCATGCTCATGCTCAATGCCACCAACCCCGAGCTCATCAAAACCCTGCGCAGCCTCATGGTGGACGTGGGCTTCAAGGCCCAACGCTGGGCCAACGAGGTGATGGGCCATTGGGCGCGACGCCAAACCCAGCGCCCGCCCGCCACCGTGGGCACGGCCCCCGTTCGCGAGCAGGTGATTCATTTCATCAACAAGAAAATGCCTGGCGGCTTGCCCAAAAAGACAGCCCGCGCTTTGCTCGACATCGAAGACAACCACTACGTCCCCATCTTGCGTGATCCGGTGCGCACCAGTGTCGACACCGAGGCCGTGTTCTATTTCCCGGGCTGTGGTTCCGAGCGGCTGTTCAGCCAAGTGGGTTTGGCCACCCAAGCCATGCTGTGGCATGCCGGCGTGCAAACCGTATTGCCCCCTGGCTACCTGTGTTGCGGCTACCCTCAGCGGGGCAGTGGCCAGTTCGATCGCGCCGAAAAAATGATCACCGACAACCGCGTGTTGTTCCACCGCGTGGCCAACACCCTGAACTACCTCGACATCAAAACCGTGGTGGTCAGCTGTGGCACGTGTTTCGATCAGCTTCAGGGTTACGAGTTCGACAAAATCTTCCCGGGTTGCCGCATCGTCGACATCCATGAGTTTTTGTTGTCCAAGGGCATCGTGCTGCCCGCCCCCGAAGACGGTCAAGCCGGGGCCTACCTCTACCACGACCCCTGCCACTCCCCCATGAAGCAGCAAGAGCCCATCAAGACCGTCAACGCCCTCATGGGCCAGTCGGTGCTCAAGACCGATCGCTGCTGTGGCGAGTCGGGCACCTTGGGCGTGACCCGCCCCGATGTGTCCACCCAGATTCGCTTTCGCAAGGAAGCCGAGTTGCGACAAAACGAAAAAACCCTGGCCGACCAGCGTGGCGGCGTGGCCCCGCACACGGTGAAGGTGCTCACCAGCTGCCCCAGCTGCTTGCAAGGCTTGTCGCGCTACCAGGGCGATTTGCAAAACGGCTTGTTGGAAGCCGACTACATCGTGGTGGAAATGGCGCGTCGCATCCTGGGCGAAGACTGGATGCCGCAATATGTGCAACAAGCCAATGCCGGCGGCATTGAGCGCGTCTTGGTCTGAGGTCGTCATGACAAACAAACCCCATCCCACCGACATCACCGTGCACACCGAGTCGCGGGTGCTCGACATCGCTTTCGACGACGGCCAGCGCTTTCAAATTCCCTTCGAGCTCATGCGCATCAACAGCCCCTCGGCCGAAGTGCAAGGCCATGGCCCCGGTCAGGAGGTGCTGCAAACCGGCAAGCGCAACGTCACCATCGTGGACCTGGAGCCCGTGGGTCACTACGCCATCCGGCCGCAGTTCAGCGACGGGCACGATTCCGGCATTTTTTCCTGGGACTACCTGCACCTGTTGGGCAGCCAGGCCGATGCCTTGTGGCAGCAATACGAGCAACGCCTGACCGAGGCAGGCAAGGGGCGCGACGACCCCATGCCCCCTTCGGCCAAAGGCGGCTGCTCCGTCTGAAAGCGGCTCATGGCACAAACGCATTTCGGCTTCAAAACCGTCAACGAACTAGACAAGGCCCGTCATGTTCGGGGGGTGTTCGATTCGGTCGCCAGCAATTACGACCTCATGAACGACCTCATGTCCATGGGCTTGCACCGCGCCTGGAAGGCATACACCCGCTTGGTGGCGGATGTGCAAGTGGGTCATCGGGTGCTCGACATCGCCGGCGGCACGGGCGACCTCGCCATGGCCTTCGCCCGTCAGGTGGGCCCCACCGGGCAAGTGGTGCACACCGACATCAATTTCGCCATGTTGCGCACCGGGCGCAACCGCTTGCTCGACCACGGCTTGGCCTTGCCCACGGTGGTCTGCGACGCCGAGCATTTGCCGTTCCCTGACGCCCATTTCGACCGCGTGAGCGTGGCCTTTGGCTTGCGCAACATGACCCACAAAGACAAAGCCCTGCAAGAAATGGCCCGTGTCCTCAAGCCCGGCGGCAAGCTGTTGGTGCTGGAGTTTTCCAAGGTCGCCAAGCCCCTCGAAAAGGCCTACGACTGGTATTCCTTCAACGTGCTGCCCAAGCTGGGGCAGTGGGTGGCGGGCGATGCCCAAAGCTACCAATACCTCGCCGAGTCGATTCGCATGCACCCCGACCAACAGGCCCTGAAAGACCTGATGCTCAATAATGGCTTTCACCATGTGGACATTCACAACCTCACCGGCGGGGTGGTGGCTTTGCATGTTGGAATACCTGCTAAATCCGAATAATCGGCATTGAATTTGAGGAGATCCCAATGAAATGGATGGCGGTTTGTTTGTCTCTGACCTTGTCACTGGGCATGGTGTCGGCTGAAGCCAAACGCTTGGGCGGTGGCAAATCGTTTGGCACGCCCTCGCGCAACGTGATGCAGCGCGACGCCGTGAAACCGCCGCCCGCGGCACCAGCTCAACCCACCCAGGCCGCTGCAGCGGGCAGTGCGGCCAAGCCCGCCACGCCGGCGGCCGCTGCCACGGGGCGCAACTGGGGTGGCATGCTCGGTGGCCTCGCGGCTGGCTTGGGCCTGGCCTGGCTGGCGCACTCGCTGGGTTTCGGTGAAGCCTTTGGGCAAATCCTCCTGATTGGCCTCTTGGCCCTGGGCCTCATGGTGGCCTTTGGTTACTTCATGCGCCGGCGCTCCGGTGGCATGGCATACGCAGGCGCAGCACCCGGTCAGGCCGATGTGTCCAGCACCTACAACCCCCGCAACGTGGGCAACGACGCCTCGGCGCGTCCTTGGGAAAGCCAGCGCGCGGCCTTCGAATCCAGCGCTCCGGCGAGCTCGGGTTCCCGCATTGGCTCGCGCCTGATTGGTGGCGCCAACTGGACCATTCCCGACAACTTCGACGTCGCAGGCTTTGTGGCCAACGCCAAGCAGCACTTCATTGCCATGCAAGCCCACTGGGACCGTGGCGACTTGTCAACGCTGCGCACCATGATGACCGATGAAATGCACGCCGAAATCGCCCATCAACTGCGCGAGCGCGAGCAACTGGTCGATGGCCCCAACCAAACCGATGTCGTCAACCTGGAAGCCCAGTTGTTGGGCATCGAGGACTTGGGCACGGGTTACATGGCCAGCGTGGAGTTCTCCGGCCTCATCCGCGAAGACGCTTCCAGTGGCCCCACCCCGTTCCGCGAAGTCTGGAACATGACCAAACCCAACGACGGCTCCACCGGCTGGGTCGTCGCCGGCATCCAGGCTTTCCAGTAAGGCCTTGCCTCGCCCAGGCCTTGCGGCCTGGGCCGACGCAGATCGGGGAGAATGGCTCCCCATGTCCATGCCACCACCTCCCGCTTCTTTGCTGGCCCCGCTTGCTGGGGCCGCTGACGCCATCGCGCAATGGGTCAGTCGCACCCCACCGCCGCCGTGGTTGCGCGATGAGCTCGTGCAACGCGTGGTGCTGTTGCTCAACCACGTGTTGCAGCAAGAGCCGCAGGCCATGGCCCGCTTGGCGCGCCTGAAAGGTCAGTCGGTGAGTCTGCAATGGCAAGGCTTGGCGGTGCAATTGAGCTTCACCCCGGCAGGGCTGCTCGACACGGTGCGCGAAGCGCGCACGCCCGACTTGCGCATCGACCTCGTGGGCGAACGCCCCAGTGAATGGCTGCACGATTGGGCTTCGGGCCAAAAGCCGCACCTGTCCATTCATGGCGATGTGCGCTTGGCCGCCGAAGTGAACTGGTTGGTGGACCACGTGCGCTGGGACATCGAGGGCGACCTGGCCCGCATCGTGGGCGATGTGGCCGCGTATCGGTTGGCCCAATGGGCCCGCGAAGGCATTCAGGCGCTGCGCCGCTTTGCGCCCACGCCTGCCGCAGGCCCCACGGGGGCGTCCTCATGAGCCGCTTGCTGCGCACCGCCTACATCACCTGGATTTTTTTCCGCTTCGGCCTCGATGAGCTGCTCATCTCGAGCATGCGCCATCCGGTGTTGCGCCTGCTGGGCCGCGCCCTGGCGGCCTCGCGGATGTTGCGGGCGCCGCGGGGCGCGCGCTTGCGCATGGCCTTGGAGCATCTGGGCCCCATCTTCGTGAAGTTCGGTCAGGTGCTCTCCACCCGCCGAGACTTGCTCGCACCCGACATCGCCGACGAACTTGCCAAGCTGCAAGACCGCGTGCCCCCGTTTGCATCTGACAAGGCCGTGGCCATCATTGAGCGCGCTTTTGGCCGCCCCATCAGCGCCTTGTTCGAAACCTTCGAGCACCGCCCCGTGGCCAGTGCCTCGATTGCCCAGGTGCACTTTGCCACCCTCAAAACCAGCGACGGCGAGGTGAGGGAGGTGGCCGTCAAGGTCTTGCGCCCGGGCATGCTCAAGGTGATCGACAAAGACCTCGACCTCATGCGCACCGCTGCCATTTGGCTCGAACGCTTGTCCAGCGACGGCAAGCGCCTCAAGCCCCGAGAGGTGGTGTCGGAATTCGACAAATACCTGCACGACGAGCTCGACCTCGTGCGCGAAGCGGCCAACGCGGCCCAATTGCGCCGCAACATGGATGGCCTGAATCTGGTGCAAATCCCCGAAATGTTCTGGGACCTGTGCCATCCGGAAGTCATCGTCATGGAGCGCATGAAGGGAATCCCCATCAGCCAGGTCGAGCGCCTGCGCGAAGCGGGGGTGGACATTCCCAAACTCGCCCGCGATGGCGTGACCATCTTTTTCACGCAGGTCTTCCGCGATGGCTTTTTCCATGCGGACATGCACCCGGGCAACATCTTCGTGAGCGTTGATCCCGACACCTTTGGTCAATACGTATCGCTTGATTTCGGCATCGTGGGCACACTCACCGAATTCGATAAAGAATATTTGGCGCAAAACTTCACGGCGTTTTTCAGGCGCGACTATCGCCGGGTGGCCGAGTTGCATTTGGAGTCGGGCTGGGTGCCCCCGCAAACCCGGGTCGATGAGTTGGAGTCGGCCATTCGTGCGGTGTGTGAGCCGTATTTCGATCGTCCCCTCAAGCAAATTTCACTGGGCATGGTGCTCATGCGCTTGTTCCAGACCTCGCGCCGCTTTCACGTGGAGATTCAACCCCAGCTGGTGTTGTTGCAAAAAACCCTGCTCAACATCGAAGGCCTGGGCCGCGAGTTGGACCCCGACTTGGACTTGTGGAGCACGGCCAAACCGTTTTTGGAACAATGGATGGTCGATCAAGTGGGGCCCAATCGCCTGTTGCGACAGCTCAAGCAAGAGGCGCCCCGCTATGCCAAGTTGTTGCCGGAGTTGCCGCGTTTGGTGCACGAGTTGCTGTCGCAGCGCGTGCAGACCTCCACGGCCGATGTGCTCCGGGCGGTGCTGCGTGAGCAACAGCGCACCCATCGCCTGATCACCATCCTGGCCTGGGTGGGTTTGGGTTTTGTGCTGGGGCTCACCGCCCCCCAATGGCTGGACTATTTGTTTGGATATGCCTGATCCTCAAGGAGAGACAACATGCTGCTGACCCTGGTTGCCTTGTATTTGCTGGTCACCGTCATCATTGGCCTCATGGCCGCCAAGCGAGTGCGCAACAGTGCCGATTACGCGGTGGCGGGGCGCAATTTGCCGCTGATCATGATCGTCACCACCACTTTCGCCACTTGGTTTGGCTCGGAAACCGTGATGGGCATTCCAGCCACCTTCATCGAAGACGGTTTGGGCGGCATCGTCGAAGACCCGTTTGGGGCGGGCTTTTGTCTGATCTTGGTGGGGGCGTTTTTTGCCGCCAAGCTCTACCGCATGTCCTTGCTCACCATCAGCGACTACTACCGCGAGCGCTATGGCAATGGCATTGAGGTGGTGTGTTCCATCTTCATTTTGCTCAGTTACCTGGGTTGGGTGTCAGCCCAGGTCACGGCGTTGGGCTTGGTGTTCAGCTTGGTCACCGGTGGTGCCGTGAGCGTGCCCGTGGGCATGGCCATTGGCCTGAGCATCATCGTCATCTACACCTTGTTTGGCGGCATGTGGTCGGTGGCCGTAACCGACTTCATGCAAATGATCATTCTGGTGGCGGGCTTGCTGGCCCTGGCTTGGTATGCCAGCGACCTGATCGGTGGCGTGCAACCCGCTTTGGATTTTGTGAAAGCCCAGGAGCTCGACAACTTCTGGCCCGAGCCCAGCTTCAAGGACGTGGTGTTCTTTGTGTCGGCGGCGCTCACCATGATGTTGGGTTCCATTCCGCAACAAGACGTGTTCCAGCGCGTGATGTCGGCCCGCGACGAGCGAGCCGCCACCTGGGGCCCCATCATCGGCGGCGTGCTCTACATCTTGTTTGCCTTCATCCCCATCTTTTTGGTCATCAGCGCCATGCTCATCATGCCCGACCAGGCCAAGGCCTTGCTGGCCGATGACTCGCAAAAAATCCTGCCCACGCTGATCATGAACCACATGCCGTTTGCCATGCAGGTCATCTTCTTTGGTGCCTTGCTCTCGGCCATCATGTCCACGGCCTCGGCCACCTTGCTGGCCCCCAGCGTCACCTTCAACGAAAACATCTGGCGCCACCTGCGCCCCTTCTCCCATGCGGGTGATCAGCTGCGCGCCATGCGCATCACGGTGTTGATTTTTGGCATTGCGGTGCTGATTTACGCCATTGCCATGCAGGGCTCCTCCATTTATGAAATGGTCTCGGGGGCTTATCAAATCACCCTGGTGGGGGCCTTCACGCCGTTGGTGTTTGGCCTGTTTTGGAAGCGGGCCACCACCCAAGGCGCCTGGCTGGCGATTGCCTTGGGCCTGGTGGTGTGGCTGGGCATCATGGGCCTGGGCCTGGATGAAGATTTCCCCGCGCCCTTGTGCGGCCTGCTGGCGTCCATGGCGGGCATGATCCTGGGTTCCTTGCTGCCCCAGTGGCTGGCCCCGAAAACGGGCGAGCATTACGAACTCGAGCAGTCCAGCCCCACCGCATGAGCGAAACGCTGGCCAGTTGGAGACAGCGCACCTACTGGGTCATCTTTGAGGCCGACACCCGCGCGGGTCGGCTGTTCGACTTGTGGCTCATCGGCCTGATCATCGCCAGCGTGTTGGTGGTCATGGCCGACAGCGTCGAGGCCTTGCACCACAACCATGGCACTGTGTTCATGGCCCTGGAGTGGTTGTTCACGCTGGTGTTCACCGTGGAATACCTGGCGCGCTTGTGGTGTCACCCCAAGCCCGCCACCTATGCGCGGAGTTTTTTTGGCGTCATCGACCTCGTCTCGTTGTTGCCCACCTACATCGGTTTGTTTTTCCCGGAAATCTACGCCTTGGTGGACGTTCGCGTGCTGCGTCTGTTGCGCGTGTTTCGTATCCTCAAGCTCGCAGCCTACGTGGCCGAATACCAGGCCCTCAGTGCGGCCTTGGTGGCCAGTCGCCGCAAAATTTTGGTGTTCATCACCGCCGTCATGATGTTGGTGGTGATCATGGGCACCGTCATGTATGTGGTCGAGGGCCCCAGCAACGGCTTTCACAGCATCCCCACCTCGATTTATTGGGCCATCACCACCATGACCACGGTGGGCTTTGGCGACATCACCCCCAAGACCGACTTCGGGCGCTTCATTGCCTCGGTCATGATGCTCATGGGCTGGGGCACGCTGGCCGTGCCCACCGGCATCGTCACCACCGAGCTGGCCTTTCATTCCCGCCGCAACCTCCCCGTGACCACCCGCCATTGCCCGCACTGCGCGGCCGAAGGGCACCGGGCCGACGCCAAACATTGCTTTGCCTGTGGCCAGCCTTTGCCCGATCCGCTGGCCGATGCACCCCGGTGATTCGCCCCGCTGGCGGGCCGGGGCCTTGAAGCCCAGGCCACAGCCCTCACTTCTATAATTCCCCGTTTTAGGCTTCAGACCTCATCATGCCCATTTACGCCTACAAATGCGCCGCCTGCGGCCATGCCAAGGACGTGCTGCAAAAAATCTCGGATGCGCCCCTCACGGTATGCCCGGCTTGCGGGGCAGACCAGTTCAGCAAACAACTCACCGCCGCGGGCTTTCAGCTCAAAGGCTCGGGTTGGTATGCCACCGACTTCAAAGGCGGTGGCGCCTCGGCCGCCTCGGCCACGGCCACCGGTGCGGCTGCTGCCGCGGAATCGGCCGCACCCAGCAGCGATGCTGGCCCTGCGGCAGCGGGTGGCTGCGGCGCGTCTTGCGCTTGCCACTGAGCCCCGACCACGGAGCCCCCTGACGTGAATTCCTTCAAGAAGCACTTGCTGGCCGGGCTCTTGGTTTGGTTGCCGCTGGTCATCACCGTGTGGGTGTTGGCCTGGCTGATTGGCATTTTCGACAACCTGTATCTGTGGGTGCTGCGCCTGCTCTCCGAGGTGTTGCCGCCCGGCTGGCGACACCTGGCCGAGGTGCTCAGCCACATCCCGGGCCTGGGCGTGGTCTTGGCCGTGGTGGTGCTGGTGTTCACCGGTTCCTTGCTCTCCAACGTGGCCGGCCGTTGGGTTTTGCACCGCTGGGACCAATTTCTCGCGCGCATCCCCATCGTCAAGTCCATTTACAAAAGCGTCAAAAAGGTGTCCGACACCTTGTTCTCCAGCAACGGCAACGCCTTTCGCAAAGCCGTGTTGGTGCAATACCCCCGCCAAGGGGTTTGGACGATTGCCTTCCAAACGGGCGTGCCCGAGCGCGGTTTGCGCGAGCACCTGCCACCCGATTGCATCAGCGTGTATGTGCCCACCACGCCCAACCCCACCAGCGGGTTTTTCCTCATCATGCCCCGCAGCGACGTGGTCGAACTGTCCATGTCCGTCGATGAGGCCCTCACCCACGTCATTTCCATGGGGGCGGTGGCCAGTGCCGAGCCGTCTCCTGTTCCCCTTGTTCAAGAAGAGAAATCAACATGAGTTTGCGTAGCCACTATTGCGGTGAGGTCACCGAAGCCCTGAACGGACAAACCGTCTCCCTGTGTGGCTGGGTGAACCGCCGCCGTGACCACGGCGGGGTCATCTTCATCGACCTGCGCGACCGTGAAGGCTCGGTGCAAATCGTGTGCGACCCCGATCGCCCCGAAATGTTCCAAGTGGCCGAAGACCTGCGCAACGAATTTTGCGTGCGCGTGGTGGGTCTCGTTCGCCCCCGTCCCGAAGGCACCACCAACGACCAGCTCCGCACCGGCAAGATCGAAGTGCTGTGCCACGAGTTGACCGTGCTCAACGCCTCGGTGACCCCGCCCTTCATGCTCGACGACGAGCACCTGTCGGAAACCACGCGCCTCACGCACCGCGTGCTCGATCTGCGTCGCCCCTACATGCAAAACAACCTCAAGCTGCGCTACCGCGTGGCCATGGAGGTGCGCAAATACCTCGACGAGCACGGTTTCATCGACATCGAAACCCCCATGCTCACCAAGAGCACGCCCGAGGGCGCACGCGACTACCTTGTGCCCAGCCGCGTTCACGACGGCGAGTTTTTCGCGCTGCCCCAGTCGCCCCAGTTGTTCAAGCAGTTGCTGATGGTGGCGGGTTTTGATCGCTACTACCAAATCACCAAGTGCTTCCGCGACGAAGACTTGCGCGCCGATCGCCAGCCTGAATTCACCCAGATCGACATCGAGACGTCCTTCCTGGGCGAGCAAGAAATTCGCGACATGTTCCAAGGCATGATAACCCATGTCTTCCACACGGTGCTGGGCATCCAACTGGGCGAGTTCCCCGTGATGGCCTACGCCGAGGCCATGCACCGCTTTGGCTCCGACAAGCCCGACTTGCGCGTCAAGCTCGAATTCACCGAGCTCACCGACGTCATGGCCGATGTGGACTTCAAGGTGTTCAGCACCCCCGCCACCACCCCCGGTGGCCGCGTGGTGGCCTTGCGCGTGCCCGGCGGTGGCGAGATGTCGCGCGGTGAGATCGACGGCTACACCGAGTTCGTCAAGATTTATGGCGCCAAGGGTTTGGCTTGGATCAAGGTCAACGAAGTGGCCAAAGGCCGCGATGGCCTGCAGTCGCCGATTGTGAAAAACCTGCACGATGCCGCCATTGCCAGCATCCTCGAGCGCACGGGCGCCCGCGATGGCGACATTCTGTTTTTTGGTGCCGACAAGTCCAAGGTGGTCAACGACGCCATTGGCGCCTTGCGCCTCAAGATCGGCCACAGCGAGTTCGCCAAAAAGAGCGGCTTGTTCGAAGACCGTTGGGCCCCCATGTGGGTGGTCGACTTCCCCATGTTCGAATTCGACGAGGACGCGCAGCGCTACAACGCGGTGCACCACCCCTTCACCGCACCCAAAGACGGTCACGAAGACTGGATGGAAACCGCCCCCGAGCAATGTCTGGCCAAGGGTTACGACATGGTGCTCAACGGCTGGGAAATCGGTGGCGGCTCGGTGCGTATCCACCGCGCCGATGTCCAGCAAAAGGTGTTCGATGCCCTCAAGATCACCCCGGAAGAAGCCCAGCTCAAATTCGGCTTCTTGCTCGATGCCCTGCAATACGGCGCGCCCCCGCACGGTGGCTTGGCCTTTGGCCTGGATCGCATCGTGACCCTCATGACGGGCGCCGAGTCCATCCGCGACGTGATCGCCTTCCCCAAGACCCAGCGCGCCCAGTGTTTGCTCACCCAAGCCCCCAGCCCGGTGGACGAAAAGCAATTGCGCGAGCTGCACATCCGCTTGCGCAACGTGGCCGCGCCCCAAGCCTGATTGCGGTTGGGCGCGGCGGGCCTCAGCCCCTGCAGCCCATCACCTGGCTCAATTCAAACAAATCCCGCACGTGCAAGTCGTTGCCCGGCTGGGGCGACACGTCCTTGGGCGTTTGGCGGCTGAACTCCCACGGCCGTTCCACATACGCCGTGCGCAGGCCGCAAGCGCGAGCGCCCGCCAAATCGTCGTGGTGGGCCGCCACCAGCATCACCTCGTCGGGTCGCACATCGAACACCTTGGCCACGCCCAAATACGTGGCCGGGTCGGGCTTGTAGGCGCGAAACACCTCGGCGCTGAGCACGCAGTCCCAAGGCAAGCCCGCGCGCTTGGCCATGTGGGTGAGCAGGCCCAAGTTGCCATTGGAGAGCGGGGTGATCACAAACGCGCGTTTCAGTTGCATGAGCCCGCCCACGCCATCGGGCCAGGGGTTGAGCCGGTGCCACACCCGGTTCAGGTGGTGCACCTGCTCAGGCGTCCAATGGCTCAGGCCAAAACGGGGCAGCAGCGTTTCCAGAATTTGGCGGTGCAAGTCGTCAATCAGTGTCCAGCCTTGCTCGCCCGACATCACCCGCGCCATGGCGGGTTTGTAGCCTTCGCGCCAGGCATTCGCAAAGGCCGAGCCGTCCACCTCGGGGGCCAGCTCGGCCATTTCATCCACGATGCTGCCGTGCCAGTCGACGATGGTGCCAAACACATCGAAGGCCAAGACTTTCACCGTTTGGGCCAATTCGGACAAGGGCAGGGGGGACTGGGACATGGCTTCGCTCCTCAAATGCTGGGTCCATCTTAGGGGGCAAGCCGGTTGGGCGCAGACACCTGAATGACCCCGGCGGCGTTGGGCCGGGGAGTCCCCCTAAGATCACGCCATGACCACGCCCCCGCCCTTCAAAATCCCCCGCTCGGTGCTGGTGGTCATTCACACGCCGGACTTGCAGGTGTTGCTGATCCAGCGGGCCGATGCCCACACCTGGCATCTGGAAAACCTTTACGACATCTACCCCCACTACCGCCACCGCTATGCGCCGGGCGTGACCCGCAACGCCGAGCAAGTGTTTGGCTTGTGCGTGCCCCAGGTGTTGCCCATTCGATTGAGCCCCAGCGAGCACATCGCCCATCAGTGGCTGGACTGGCAAGCGGCGGCCGACACGGTGAGCTCGGGCTCCAACGCCGAGGCCATCTTGCAATTGCCCCAACGGCTGCGGGAGCGGGCATGAACCCGGTGCGCGTGGTCACCTACAACATCCACAAGGGGGTGCGAGGCACGCGCTTGCGCCCCCGCGTGGAGTTGCACAACCTCGCCTTGGCCATGTCCGAGTTCGACGCCGATTTCATTGCCCTGCAAGAGGTGCGACACCAGCTGCATCCCCAAACGCCCCTGCACGGCCATTGGCCCGCCCAGTCGCAGGCGCACTATCTGGCGCCCCCGGGCTACGAAGTGGTTTACCAAACCAATGCCGTCACCCGCACCGGCGAGCATGGCAATGCCTTGCTCACGCGCTGGCCCGTGGTGCGTCACGCCCACGAAGACATGTCCGACCACCGGTTGGAGCAACGCGGCTTGCTGCACGTGGAGGTGCGCTGCCACGACCAGCCCTTGCACCTGCTGGTGGTGCACCTGGGTTTGCTCCCTGGCAGCCGGGTGCGGCAGATGGAGCAGTTGCGCCAGTTCATCCGCCGCGAGTTGCCCCCCGAGGACGCCGTGCTGGTGGCAGGCGACTTCAACGACTGGGGCCCCATGGCGCGCCAGGTGTTGCATCGCCTGGATTTTTCAAGCCCGGCGTTGGTGCGCACATTCCCCTCGCATTGGCCGGTGGCCGCCTTGGACCAAATCCTGGGCCGTCACTTGCAGCCCGTGGCCAGTGCCTCGGTGCGCGGGCGGGTGTGGCGGCGCATGTCCGACCACTTGCCCTTGATGGTCGACTGGGCCTGGCCCAAAGTCCCACCGGGAGCTCGCCATGGCTGAGGGCTTTTCCCGCTGGCTGGATCGGGCCGAAACCGAGTTGGCCGCTCAGGCCGAAGCCAGCGCCCGCCCCACAGGCTGGGTGTTGCAGGTGGGCAGTCAGGCCTTGTTCACCGCCATGCGTCAAGCCTTCGAGCAAGCCCAACACCGCATTTGGGTGGAAACCTACATCCTGGACCCGAACGGGCAGGTGCCCGAATTGATGCAAGCCTTGAACGACGCCGCCCAGCGCGGCGTGGAGGTGCGCTTGCTCACCGATGGCTTTGGCACGCCCCAGGTGCCCGACGAATGGCCGCGCCAATGGGCCCAAAGCGGGGTGCAATGGCGCACCTACAAGCCCTTGGGTCCCGGCGGTTTGTGGTTCCCCAGCCGCTGGCGACGCTTGCACCGCAAGCTCTGCGTGGTCGACGACCACGTGGCGTTTTGCGGCGGCATCAATTGGCTCGACGACCACCACGACCCCATTCGTCAGGTGCAACTGGCCCAGCCGCGTTTTGACGCGGCCGTGCAGATCACGGGCCCCTTGGTCGACAAAGTGGCCCAAGTGATGAACGAGGTCTGGTGGCGCTTGGACGTGAGCAGCCGCCTGCGCCAGCGCGAGGTGTCGGCCGCGTGGGCAGCCATTCGCTTGCGCGATTGGCGCAGCCTGTGGCGCCAACGCCCGCCCCAGGGTTTGCGCACCTTGGTCTTGCGCGACAACGTGAGTCACCGCAGCGACATCGTGCGTGCCTACTTGGCCGCCATTGGCCGGGCGCGCCAAGAGGTGTGGCTGGCCAATGCCTTTTTCATGCCCGCCAAGCGCGTGCAACGGGCCTTGTGTGTGGCGGCGGCACGCGGCGTGAAGGTGCGGCTCGTCGTGCAAGGCCATTTCGAATACGCCTTGCCTTACCGCGCCACGCGCCACCTGTATGCCCCCTTGCTGGCCGCCGGCGTGGAAATTTGGGAATACCACGCCAGTTACCTGCACGCCAAAGTCGCCGTGGTGGATGAGCGATGGGCCACCGTGGGTTCTTCCAACCTCGACCCGCTGAGCCTCTTGCTGGCGCGCGAGGCCAATGTGGTGAGCCGCCACCCCGACGATGTGCGCCAGGTGCGCCAAGCCTTGGCCCAGGCGGTGCTCAGCGGCGCCAAGCCCATCGATCAGCAAGCACTGGCCCAGCGCCGGCTGTGGGACCGCGCCCTCGATGCCCTCACCTGGTGGGGCGTTCGGCTGGCGGTGTGGATCACGGCGCGCAGCTACTGAGGCCGGCGACGCACAGCCCCGCACGCCAATTCCCCTGCGAATGCGCGGAATACCCGCAGCGACCGGCGGTCAAGGCCCCGGCTGTTACCATGACCTCATGTTGCAAAAGACCCGAACCGCCATGACCCCTTCCCCAACCGAAGAGGGTGTGCCCGTTTCCGTCAAGATTCGAGAGCGCATCAAGGAGGCGCGCAAGCGCTATCACGCCAACGACAACATTGCCGAGTTCATTCAGCCGGGTGAACTCGAAGCTTTGCTCGATGAAGTGCAAGTGAAGATGCAAGGCGTGCTCGACAGCCTCGTCATCGACACCGACCACGACCACAACACCAGCGACACCGCGCGCCGGGTGGCCAAGATGTATGTCAACGAGGTGTTCCGTGGCCGCTACGTCAAAGGCCCCGAAATCACCGAGTTCCCCAATGCCGAGCACCTCAACGAGCTCATGATCGTGGGGCCCATCACGGTGCGCAGCGCGTGCAGCCACCACTTTTGTCCCGTCATTGGCCAAATCTGGATTGGCGTGCTGCCCAACGAGCACACCAACGTCATCGGCTTGTCCAAATACGCCCGCTTGGCCGAATGGGTCATGGGCCGTCCCCAGATTCAGGAAGAGGCGGTGGTGCAACTGGCCGACCTCATCCAGCTCAAGACCCAACCCGATGGCCTGGCCATCGTCATGGAAGCCAGCCACTACTGCATGTCGTGGCGCGGCGTGAAAGACATGAACAGCCGCATGATCAACTCCGTCATGCGCGGCGCATTCCTCAAAGATCCGAACCTGCGCCGGGAATTCCTCTCCCTCATTCCTCGGAAGGACTGAATCGTGCTGGTGCGATTGCTGTATGTGAGCCGCTCGGCGGATGCCAACCCCACGGCGGCCACCGAATCCATTTTGGAAAGTGCCCGTGCGCACAACCTGCAAAACGGCATCACGGGTATTCTTTGCTACGGCGGGGGCATTTACCTGCAAGCCATCGAAGGCGGGCGCAATCAAGTCAACGCGCTCTATGCCCACATCCTGTCCGACAAGCGCCACCAAGACGTGGTCTTGCTGCACTACGAAGAAATCGCCGAGCGTCGTTTTGGCGGTTGGACCATGGGGCAGGTCAACCTCTCCAAGCTCAACACCTCCATCGTGCTGAAGTATTCCGAGATGCCCGAGCTCGACCCCTACGCCGTGTCGGGCCGCGTGTCTTTGGCCTTGCTCGAAGAGCTCATGGCCACCGCCAACATCATTGGCCGTGCCTGATCCCGCTGGCCCAGCCCCCGTGCTGGGCTGCGACTTCTCCAGCAGCCCCAGCCCGCGCAAGCCCATCGTCATGGCTTGGGGGCAATTGGCCCAGAACGTCGTTCGCCTCACGCGCATCGACACCCACCTCAGCCTCGACCGCTGGCAAGCCGCCTTGCAAAGCCCTGGCCCCTGGGTGGGAGGCTTCGATCTGCCCTTTGGCTTGCCACGTGAATTGATCGAGCACCTGGGCTGGCCCACGCACTGGGAAGCCTGCATGGACCACTACGCGGGCCTCAGTCGCGAGGCCATTCGCGACACCTTTCGCGCGTTTTGTGACGCCAGGCCTGCTGGCCACAAGTTCGCCCACCGCGCCACCGATGGCCCTGCGGGCTCCAGCCCGTCGATGAAATGGGTGAACCCGCCCGTGGCCTTCATGCTGCACGCGGGGGTGCCCGCCCTGCGGGCCGCGGGCGTGCACTTGCCCGCCCTGCGGGCCGCGGGCGTGCACTTGCCGGGCCTGAGCGCCGGTGACCCCAGTCGGGTCGCACTCGAAGCCTACCCCGGCTGGTTGGCGCGCGAGGTCTTGGGTCGGCAAAGCTACAAAAGCGACGACAAAGCCAAGCAAACGCCCGAGCGCTTGTTGGCCCGCAAGCAGGTGTTGCACGCGCTGGATCTGGGCCAAACGCGCTTGGGTTTGCGCCTGCGCCTCACGCCCGCCCAGCACGATGACTTGGTGGCCGATGCCAGTGGCGATCGCCTCGACGCCGTGTTGTGCCTGATGCAAGCGGCCTGGGCCTTGCGTCAACACCAATCGGGTCACCCGAACTATGGCTTGCCCAAGATGGACGCGCTCGAAGGTTGGATCGTGGGCGTTTAAACCGCCCAGCGGGGGCGCCGCAACACAGGCGGGCGGCCATGCGTGCGTAGGTAAATCCAAGTGGCAATCGACAAGTTGAGCAAGTTCCAGGCGATGCCGTTCCAGAAGGCCGCCTGATACGAACCCGTGAGGTCAAACACCTTGCCCGACATCCACCCGCCCAACGCCATGCCCAGCAAGGTGGCCATGATCACGGCACCCACCCGCACCCCCGCTTGGGCGGGCGGGAAATACTCCCGAACGATGATGGCGTAAGAGGGCACGATGCCGCCTTGGAACAGCCCAAAGAGGGCCGACACCACATACAAGGGCACCAGGCCATCGAAAGGCAAAAACAACAGCAGGGCCGTGCCTTGCAAGGCCGAGCCCAACAGCAAGGTGCGCACCCCGCCGATGCGGTCGCAAATCCACCCCGACACCAATCGGCTCACGATGCCACAGGCCAGCATCAGCGAGAGCATCTCGGCGCCGCGCGCCGCGCCATAGCCCAGGTCGCTGCAATACGCGACGATGTGCACCTGCGGCATGGACATGGCCACACAGCAGGCCACGCCAGCCACGCACAACAACCACTGGGCTTGGGGAATCGACAGCCCAAACGGGCGCTGCGGCGTGGTGTCCATGACCGGTGCGCCAGCCGTGGGCGCGGGCGTCACCAGCAACGGCGGGCGCATGCGCATGCGCGTGGACAGCAAGGCCATGCCCAGGCTGCACACCAGCCCCATGAACAAATAGGTGTCGCGCCAGCCATGGTGCTCAACCCCCCATTGCGCAATCGGCGGCCACAGCGTGCCCGCCACGTAGTTGCCACTGGCGCACACCGCCACCGCAATGCCGCGACGCTTGTTCCACCACAAGGCCGTGTCGGCCATCAGCGGGGCAAACGTGGCCGAGCTGCCCAGCAAGCCCAGCAACAAACCATGGGCCAGGGCAAAGGTGTAAATGCTGCTGGCTTGGGAGGCCCAGACGTAGCCCAGCAAAATCGCCACCGTGCCAATCCACAACACCTTTTGAATGCCATAGCGGTCGGCCAGTTTGCCGGTGAACAACCCACCCAGCCCCAAGGCCACCATCATGGCGGTGTAGGGCAGTGACGCATCGGCACGGCTCACGCCGAACTCGGCCTGCACGGCGGGCAACACCACCGACACCGTGTACATGCAGGCATTGCCCAAGGTCACCAAGCCCAGGGTGATGATCAATCGCCACAAGGCGTGTCGGGAGTCAATCCATTCAGCGGGTGCGGTGAGCGTGGACATGGGGCAGGGCGCAGGTTGGGCAGGTCACGCATTGTGGGGCACAAGCGCTGCGTCCACAGACATCGAGGCATCAGCTGCGCCCACCGGGCCGAGCCCAGCGCCAGCAAAACCCGAGCGTCGCGTCACCCGCCGCCAGCCCCGGCGGGCAACATCACCGTCATGCGGCCTCACCCCACCCCCGCCTTTGCCCACCGCCCTCGGTCGCGTCGATGGGTGCTGGTTTGGGGCTTGAATGGGCTAGTCCCGGCGTGGGCCAGCCGGCGAACGGGCTGGTGGTGGGGCCAGGTGCAACACGTGACCGATGGCGATACGGTGTGGCTGCGGCAAGCCCCCAGCCAGTTGGCCGTCAAGGTGCGGCTCGCTGGCCTGGACGCCCCCGAGATTTGCCAGCACTGGGGTCGCGAGTCGCGACAAGCCTTGGCCAGTGTGCTCCAGCGGGGGCGATGGGTGGCGGTGCACCCGCTCGCCACCGATGCGTATGACCGAACCGTGGCCCAGGTGTGGGCGGGCGGCTGGGACGTCAGCGCCTGGATGGTGGCCCAAGGCCATGCCTGGGCCGATCCCCGCGACGCCCGCCTGGTGGCCTTGCAACAGCAGGCCCAGCAAGCGGGTCGGGGTTTGTTTGCGTCACCCGCCGCCTTGCCCAAGGCCTTTCGCCGTTGGCACGGCGCGTGTCAGGCGGCGTGAGGGGTGCCACACACGGGGCACTGGGGCTGGCGTTGCAGGCGAATTTCGGTCCACGACAGGTTGCGCCCGTCCAGCAATTGCAAGCGCCCCACCAGCGAAGTGCCCATCCCCGTGATCAGCTTGAGGGCCTCGGTGGCTTGCACCGTGCCCACCACCCCCACCAGCGGGGCCAGCACGCCCATCTCGGCGCAGCGCACCTCTTCGGGGGGCTGGCTGGGGTCGAACACGCAGGCATAGCAAGGGGAGTCGGTGCGGCGGGGGTCGAAGGTGGTGATTTGCCCGTCAAGCCGAACCACCGCGCCACTCACCAAGGGCACTTGGTGGCGCACACAGGCCGCATTCAGGGCTTGCCGGGTGGCGAAGTTGTCGGTGCAATCCAGGGCCACATTCACGCTGGGCAACACCGTGTCGAACCAATCGGCGTCGGCCTTGGCCACCACCGCATTCACTTGCACGCCGGGGTTGAGTTGCGCCATGGCCGTGGCGGCCGACAAGGCCTTGGCCTGACCCACCCGCCCGGTGGTGTGGGCAATTTGGCGTTGCAAGTTGGTGAGGTCGACTTCGTCGGGGTCGATGAGCGTGATGCGCCCCACCCCCGAGGCGGCCAGGTAAAGCGCCACGGGTGAACCCAAGCCACCGGCGCCCACCACCAAGGCGTGGGCATCGAGCAGCCGTTGCTGGCCTTCAATGCCCAGTTCGTCGAGCAGCACGTGGCGCGAGTAGCGCAGGAGCTGGTCGTCGTTCAAGGCTCACTTCCGAGGGGCTTCGGTCTTGCGGTCTGCATTGGCCAGCTGTTCGCGGTCCTTGCTGGCCTTCACCGGCTGGCCCTTGAGGTGGTTGAGCGCTTGCTGCAATTGGAAGTCTTTGTCGCTGCCAAATTCGGGCAAGCGCGCGCGTCCCGGGGACTTGCGGTTTTCTTCTTCCAGCCGCTTCAGGGCTTGTTCACGCTCTTGGCGCAGGGCGTCGCTGGGCTGCTCGTCTCCGCCCTGGCCGCTGTTGAGGTGCTTGGCCAAATCCGATTCGCGGGTGCGCAGCACCGCAAACGGGCTGCCCTCGGCGGTGTCGTCCAGCCAAATGTCGGGGTCAATGCCTTTGGCCTGAATCGATTTGCCGCTGGGCGTGTAGTAGCGCGCGGTGGTGATCTTCACCGCCGTCTCGGGCGTGAGGGGGCGAACGGTTTGCACCGAGCCCTTGCCAAAGGTGCGCGCACCCAGCAAGGTGGCGCGCTTGTGGTCTTGCAAAGCCCCAGCCACGATCTCGCTGGCTGAAGCCGAACCTTCGTTCACCAAGATGGTGAGCGGCACCCGTTTGAACAAACCTTTGCTGACGCGTTCGAGCTCCACCACCGGGTCGCTGCCATTGCTGCGGCGCCAGTAGTAACCGGGCGATGCCTTGAAGGTGAATTTGCTCTCTTCGAGCTGACCATTGGTCGACACCACCACCGCATCGGTGGGCAAGAAGATGGTGGCCACGCCCACGGCCACATCGAGCAAACCGCCGGGGTCGTTGCGCAAGTCGAGCACCAAGCCCTTGAGCTTGGGTTCGTCTTTGGCGATTTGGGTCAGCTTGGCCGTGAGGTCTTGCAAGGTGCGCTCTTGGAACTGGCTCACGCGCACCCAGGCGTAGCCGGGCTGCACCACCTTGGCCTTGACGCTCACCGTCTTGATGAGTTCGCGGGTGATGGTCACCTTGAAGCTGCGGTTGTTCTCCGAGCGACGCAACACCGACAACACCACTTGCGTATTGGGCAGGCCGCGCATGAGCTTCACGGCGTCGTTCAGGCTCAGGCCCTTGAGGGGCGTGGCGTCCACCTGGGTGATCAAGTCTTGTGCCATCAGGCCCGCGCGCTCGGCGGGGGAGCCTTCGATGGGCGACACAATTTTCACGAACCCGTCTTCTTGGGTGATTTCAATGCCCACACCCACAAAGCGGCCCGTCGTGCCTTCTCGGAACTCTTTGTAGGTTTTCTTGTCGAAATATTGCGAATGCGGGTCGAGGTTGCTGACCATGCCCGAAATGGCGTTGGTCATCAGGGTTTCGTCGTCGGTGGGTTCGACGTAATCGCTTTTGATGATGCTGTAGATCGTGGCGAACTGCTGCAAGGCTTCCATGGGCAGCGGCGAGAAATTGCCCCGCGCGCCACTTTGCAAACTCACCGTGGTGAGCGAACCCGCCAGGGCACCAATGCCCACCCAGCTGAGGATTTTGAGGGTCGATTTCATGAGGACGAATCCACCTTTCCGAATGCACGTGCCCATGCTGGGCAACCAACACCCAATATACAGGCGAACCCGACCGGCTGCGCCACGAGGGGTTATGCCTTGCCTTGTGCGGCCACCGCAGCAGCGGCTTGGGCCGCAGCCTCGGCATCGCCAAGGTAGTAGTGGCGAATGGGCCGCAGCGCATCGTCGAGCTCATACACCAGCGGAATGCCGTTGGGGATGTTGAGCCCCACGATGTCGGACTCGGAGACGTTGTCCAAGTGTTTGATCAAGGCCCGAATGGAGTTGCCATGGGCGGCAATCAAGACCCGGCGGCCCGCCTTGAGCGAGGCGGCAATGGTGTCGTTCCAAAACGGCACCACGCGAGCCACGGTGTCCTTGAGGCATTCGGTGAGCGGGAATTCCTCGTCGCGCACCCGGGCGTAGCGGGGGTCGGCCCGCTCCCAGCGCGGGTCGTTGCGCTCCAGTGCGGGCGGCGGCGTGTCATAGCTGCGGCGCCACACCAGCACCTGATCGGCGCCATATTGCTGGGCCATTTCGGCCTTGTTCAAGCCTTGCAAGCCGCCGTAGTGGCGTTCGTTGAGGCGCCAGCTGTGGTGCACCGGCAACCACGGCGTGTCCATTTCATCGAGGCAATGCCACAGCGTGTGAATGGCGCGCTTGAGCACGCTGGTGTAGGCCACATCGAAGGCATAGCCCTCCGCCTTGAGCAAGCGCCCCGCCGACTGGGCTTGGGCAATGCCGGTGTCGGTGAGGTCGACATCGGTCCAGCCCGTGAAACGGTTTTCCAGGTTCCAGGTGGATTCGCCATGGCGGATGAGGACTAGCTTGTGCATCGAGGGCTTTCAGAATCATTCAGGTCAAGGTCAAGCGGGTGATTCTAAAATGCCCGTTTTCACTGTCTTCAAGGACTGCGCGTGGACTTCATCACCCAAAACTGGCTGCTCATCTTGCTGGCCCTCAGCTCTGGCTTCATGCTGATGTTGCCCAACCTCATGGGCGGCTCGGGCATCTCCCCGCAAGCGGCGGTGCAACTCATGAACAAGGAAAAAGCCGTGGTCATCGACGTGTGCAACCCCGATGAAGCCGCCATGGCCCGGGTGGTGGGCTCCAAAAACCTGCCCCTGCCCCAGCTCTCCGAGCGCCTGCCCCAGGCGGTGTCCGACAAAAACCGCCCCCTCATCATGGTGTGTGCCTCGGGCATGCGCGCCAAAAGCGCAGCCTCGGTGGCCCGCAATGCCGGTTACACCCAAGTGCACGTGCTCTCGGGTGGCCTCAAGGCCTGGCGTGAAGCCAACCTGCCCGTCGATCACGGGTAACCCCCCTCTCTTTTTTCGTTTCCTTCAGGAGCCGACATGCCCCCCGTCAAGATGTTCACCACGGCCGTGTGTCCTTATTGCATTCGCGCCAAACAACTCCTCAATGCCCGCGGCGTGACCGACATTGAAGAGGTTCGCATCGACCTCGACCCGCAAGCGCGCGCCGACATGATGCAAAGCACAGGCCGCCGCACGGTGCCGCAAATCTTGATTGGCGAAACCCACGTGGGGGGGTGCGATGACCTCATCGCCCTCGACGGTCAGGGCCGTTTGGCCGAGCTGCTGGCCGCTGGCTGAGCGCCCTGGGCCACCTGCCATAATCCCCCGACTGAACCGAGAAAGCCCCTCATGACCGAACAAGCCGCGACCACCGAACAGCCCAAATTTGAAATCCAACGCATCTACCTCAAGGACTTGTCGCTGGAGCAGCCCAATTCACCGGCCATTTTGTTCACCCCCGATTCCCCCCAGGTCGACATCCAGCTGGCCCTCAATGCCGAGCAAGCCGTGGAAGGCTTTTTCGAAGTGAGCGTCACCGCCACCGTCACCGCCAAGCAAGAAGACAAAGTCCTTTTCCTGGTGGAAGCCAAGCAAGCCGGCTTGTTCGAGATTCGCAACGTTCCCGAAGACCAGCTCTCGCCGCTCATGGGCATCACCTGCCCGCACATCGTCTACCCCTACTTGCGCGCCAACGTGGCCGACGCCATCCAACGTGCGGGCTTCCCGCCGGTGCAGCTGCAAGAAATCAACTTCCAGGCCATGTATCAGCAGCAAATGGCCAACGCTGAGGCTCAACAGGGCCAGGCCTGAGTCCCGCATGACCCAGCGCCTTCGCCTGGCCGTGGTGGGCGCTGGCGCCTGGGGCACCGCGCTGGCCATTCAGGCCAGCACCCGGCACGAGGTGCATTTGCTGGTGCGCGACGCCCAGCAGCACCAAGCCATGGCGGCCAGCCGCCGCAACCTCAAATACCTCCCCGACAGCCCCTTCCCCGAGGCCCTTCAGGTGCACGCCGGTGGCGTGGACCAATTGCCCGAGGGGCTTGACCTCGTGGTCTTGGGCACGCCCATGTCGGGCCTGCGTGCCGGGCTCACGGCCTTGGCCCAGCGACCCAGCACAACGCCGGTGGCGTGGCTGTGCAAAGGTTTTGAAGCCCCCACCCAAGACGGCGCCCAAGGCCTCATGCCCCACGAGGTGCAAGCCCAAGTGGCCCCGCATTTGGCCTGTGCTGCCCTCAGTGGCCCCAGCTTCGCCCAAGAAGTGGCGCAAGGCCTGCCCACCGCCCTGGTCGCCGCCAGCGCCGACAGCGCCGTGAGCCAGCGCCTGGTGCAAGCCTTTCATGGCGACGCCTTGCGCGTGTATGCCAACGCCGACTTGGTGGGCGTAGAAGTGGGCGGCGCCGTGAAAAACGTCTTGGCCATCGCCACCGGGCTGTGCGATGGCTTGCAACTGGGCCTGAATGCCCGCGCCGCCCTCATCACCCGAGGCCTGGCCGAAATCACCCGCTTGGGCACCGCCTTGGGCGCCAAAGCCGAAACCTTCATGGGGTTGTCGGGCCTGGGCGACTTGGTGCTCACCGCCACGGGCGACCTGAGTCGCAACCGCCAAGTGGGCCTGGCCCTGGCCAAGGGGCTCAGCTTGCAACAAGCCGTGGATTCCCTCGGCCATGTCGCCGAAGGCGTTTACAGCGCGCGCACCGTGGTGCAACGGGCCCGGCACCTGGGCGTGGACATGCCCATTGCCGAAGGTGTGGTGGCCTTGCTCGACGGGCACATCACGCCGGCGCAAGCGGTGGCCGAGCTCATGCGCCGCCAAGCCAAAGGCGAGTGAGGGCCTAGCCCAATCGGGCGATTTGCCCAGCCGCCGCATCCAGGTGTGAAGACAGCGCCTGCAAGCAGCCCGCGAACCCTGCACTGAAATCCGGACGCGCACGCATCAAAGCCAAATGGGCTTGGGCCAGCTCCCATGCGGTGCGCCAATGCGCATTGCGCACACTCGCATGCAGTAGCGGCGGCGGCACCTCGTTGGGCAATTTGCCGCTGCGATTGGGCGCAAACGCCATGCACGTCATGTCGTAAGCCGGGGCCACCGCGTAGGGACGCCCCGCGCCGGTGAACGACAAATTGCCCGCATGCATGTCGGTGTTGCCGATGAGCGTGCCAAAAGCCCACAACAACTCGGTGAACGCCACCGATTCGGAGGTCACCACGCCTTGCGAGGCCAGCCGCTGCACCACCACTGGCCAAGGCTGGTTCGCCGCACCCACAAACTCGCCATCCAATGCGGCCAGTGACAGCAGGGCCTGACGCCCCAGCGGGCCCACCCGGTCGAAGCGGGTGACTTCCAAAAACCGTTGTCCATGAAAGTCCACCAGCGCCGATGCCGCCGCCGCCAGTCCGGCCTGTTGCAGGGTCTGCAAGGCCAAATGCTCGGCCAGCAACAAATCGCGCCAACGTTCGGTCACGGGGCTGTTGGGTAGCTCGCTGAACTTCACCAACACATGGCTGGGGCCAGTGACGGTTTCGGCATAAGCGGTGAACTTGGGCTGCTCGCCGCCCGCCGACGAACCCGGTGCCTCACCGGCCGACGCTGCCACCGCCAAACGGGCATAGTGCGCCCCTTTGTCCGACTGGGGCACCGCCTCGGGCAGGGGGGCAGCCATGAACCGATCCCGAGCGATGCTGCCCAACAACAAGTTGCCCACGCCATCGTGGCCATGCGCCAGCAATGCACGCACCACATGGCTGTCCGTCCATTCATTCAGATTGCGGGGCAGACTCAACTCGGCGCCATGGCGCGTGGCATACGCCCGGCCCAGGTGACCTTGCGGGCGCATGTCCATCAGCCACCAGGGCAAGCCATCGCTGTGCCGCTGCTCGCCCTCGGCTGAGGTGAAGACAAAGCCATCGGGGCGCACCGGCGTCAGCACACCCAATTCGGTGAGCCGCCCCAAGGCGTCCACTCGAAAGACCGGCACCTCGTCGAAGCCGCGGCCCCGGTCACGCAGCACATAGCGCGAGCCCTTTTTTTGGCCGATCTTCATCACCTCGTCGCCCATGGCCGCCAGCGCCCGAGTCGCCGTGGGCTGGCTGATGCCCAGGGCCAGGGCCATTTGTGAGCCTGATTGGGGACCTGCGGCCAAGCGCAGGCGAAGGGCTTCGGCGTGGTTGGGCATGGCAACGAATGAAAAGGTGAATTAAAAGATGAATTAAAAAAGAATCATAAAAGAAGATGGACTTGGCCGCAATCGGGCCCTGCGCGGGGCCTGCCGCAGGGGCGCGAAGGCCTCAGACCTCGAAGTTGTCGATCAGCCGCGTCTGACCCAGCTTGGCTGCGCCCAGCACCACCAAGGGCTCGGGGGTGGGGCCGGTGACGGGCGACAAATCGCGCCGGTGGCGCAAGCTCAGGTAGTCGGGTGCCCAGCCGCGTTGGCGCAGTTGGTCCATGGCTGCGGCCTCGCAGGCCGCCACATCCAGTGCACCCGAGGCCAAGCCCGCGCGGGCCACCTCGACCAGGCCCTTCAACACCCGCGACAGCTGCACCGCCTCGGCACGTTCTTCGGCGCTCAGGTAGCCGTTGCGTGAGCTCAGCGCCAGGCCATCGTCGGCGCGGCAGGTTTCGGCCCCCACGATGTCGATGGGCAACGCCATTTGGCGCACCATTTGCCGAATCACCATCAGCTGTTGGTAGTCCTTTTTGCCAAACACCGCCACATCGGGTTGCACGATGTTGAAGAGTTTGTGAACCACCGTGCTCACGCCCACGAAAAAGCCAGGGCGAAACGCACCTTCCAAAATGTCGGCCAGCTCGGTGGGCGGGTGCACCTTGAAGCCTTGGGGCTCGGGGTAAAGGTCTTGTTCCGAAGGGGCGAACACCACGTCGCAGCCATTCTTGGCCAACATCGCGCAGTCGTTGTCCAGCGTGCGCGGGTAGGTGTCGAAATCTTCATTCGGGCCAAACTGCAAGCGGTTCACAAAAATGCTGGCCACGGTGAGGGCGCCTTGGGGCGCGCGGCGGTCGGCCTGGGCCCGCGCCAGCCGCATGAGCTGCAAATGCCCCTCGTGCAAATTGCCCATGGTGGGCACCAAGGCGCGCAAGGCCGCTCCCGACAGGGCGCGGCGCAAGTCTTCAAGCGTGTGAACGATGTGCATCAAAAAACCAGCCGGTCATCAAGCCCAGGCGTGCAGGGCGTTGTCGGGGAAGCTGCCGTCTTTCACGGCTGCCACATAAGCGCTCAGGGCGGCCAGCACACTGCTTTGGCCGGCCATGAAGTTGCGCACGAACTTGGGGTTCTTGCCCAAGTTCACGCCCAGCATGTCGTGCATCACCAGGACTTGACCGGCCGTGCCGTTGCCCGCGCCAATGCCAATCGTGTGGCAACGCGGCAGCGCTTGGGTGAGGGCGGTGGACAAGGGCTCGGGCACCATTTCCAGCACCAGCATGGCCGCGCCCGCGTCTTGCAACGCCAGCGCGTCGGCCCGCAGCTGTTGGGCGCCCGCATCGTCGCGGCCTTGCACGCGGTAGCCGCCCAGGGCGTGAACGGTTTGCGGCGTCAGCCCCAAATGGGCGCACACGGGAATGCCGCGTTCCACCAAAAAGCGAACGGTGTCGATGGTCCAACCGCCGCCTTCGAGCTTCACCATGTGCGCACCCGCTTGCATCAGCACCGTGGCGCTGCGCAAGGCTTGTTCTTTGGATTCCTGGTAGCTGCCAAAGGGCAGGTCGCCAATGATCCAAGCCGTGCCTTGCACCCGGCGAATGCCACGCGACACGCTCTCGACGTGGTAGCGCATGGTCTCCAGCGACACGCCCACGGTGCTGGGCAAACCTTGGCAGACCATGCCCAAGGAGTCGCCCACCAACAAACACTCCACGCCCGCTGCATCGGCCACCGCTGCAAAGGTGGCGTCGTAGGCGGTGAGCATGGTGATTTTTTCGCCGCGGTCGCGCAACTCGTGCAGGCGCGGCAGGCTAATGGGTTTTCGTGTGGCCACCGGTGAGGCCGGGGGCAAGGTGCCGTAAGGGGTGGCTGAAGGGGAAGGTGATTGGGCCATGGCAGCAGCAAGCCTCAAGGGCAAACAACAAACAAAAGGGGTTCAGGTGGGGGCGTAGGCCAAGCGCACGTAGATGGGGGCAAAGGCCTCGGCCTGTGTCACTTCCACCAGGGTTTCTTTGGCGAGTTCGAGCAAGGCGATGAAGGTCACCACCATCACTTGCACGCCTTGCGTGGGGTCGAACAAGTCTTCGAACGGCAAAAACCGCTGGCCTTGCAAGCGACGCAACACCAAGCTCATGTGCTCGCGCACCGACAGGCTTTCGCGCTGAATCTTGTGGTGTTGCACCAGGCGGGCGCGCTGCAAGATGTCGGCCCAGGCCGATTGCAGCTCCGACAACGCCACCTCGGGAAAGCGCGGCTGCAGGGACTGCTCGATGAACACTTGGGCGCGCAAAAAGTCGCGGCCCATCACCGGCAATTCATTGAGCTTGGAGGCGGCCAGCTTCATTTGCTCGTATTCGAGCAAGCGTCGCACCAACTCGGCGCGGGGGTCTTCGGGCTCTTTGCCGTCTTCCACGTGTTTGGGGGGCAGCAAGGTGCGCGACTTGATCTCGATGAGCATGGCCGCCATGAGCAGGTATTCGGCCGCCAACTCCAGGTTTTGGGTGCGAATTTCATCCACGTAGCTCAGGTATTGCCGGGTGAGCGGCGCCATGGGGATGTCGAGAATGTTGAAGTTTTGCTTGCGAATCAGGTAGAGCAGCAAATCCAGAGGGCCTTCAAAGGCCTCCAGAAACACCTGCAAGGCATCCGGGGGGATGTAAAGGTCGGTGGGCAGCTTGAACAGGGGCTCGCCATACAAGCGGGCGAGCGCCACTTGATCCACCACCCCAGGCAGCTCGCCCATGGGGGTGGGGTGATCGAGTTCCAGCTCGTTGCCGTTGCTCACGAGGCGCGGTTCAGGTCGGAGCCGTAAACGTAGGGCTTTTGGGCCACGCGAGCGTCGTTGAACTCGGCTTGCAACTGGCGGTTTTGGGGGCGATCCCACAGCAGGCCACGGCCTTCGCGCTGTTCGGCCTCCAGGGTGGGCTTTTGCGCTTTCAGTTCATTGATGAACTGCGTGGTTTCTGAAACGTAATCGGGGCGGCGGAAAAAAGACATGTCAGGCTTTCTCAGGCAAGACCCGCATTCTAGATTCACTGCCTGAGGCGAAGGTCTCCAGAGGGCATCACAATTTGGGGGTCATTCCCCACCCCCTGGAGGCCCCATGTCCACCCCCCTTTTGAACGGCCAGCGCGTGCTGGTCACCCATGCCGATGCCTTCATGGGGCCCACTTTGTGCGAGGTGCTGGCCCAGCATGGCGCCCAGGTGGTCGCCAGCACCGCTCGCTTGCACCACGACGCTGAAGTGGCCGAAGTGATCGCCCAGGCCGGCCCCCTCGATGCCTTGGTGGCCAACTTGGCCATGCCGGCGCCCACCAGCCTCGCCACCGAAGCCAGCGACGACGAATGGCACCAAACCTTCGATGCCCTGGTTCACCCCTTGCCGCGCTTGTTTCGCGCCGTGTTGCCCGCCATGATCGAGCGCCGCCGGGGCAAGATCCTCGTCATGGGCAGTGCCTCGGCCCTGCGTGGCATGAAGCGGGCCTCCACCTACAGCGCGGCGCGAGGCGCCCAGCTGGCCTACGTGCAGTCGGTGGGGGTGGAAGTGGCGCCGCACAACGTGCAGGTCAATGCCATTGCCCAAAACTTCGTCGACAACCCCACCTACTTCCCGCCCGAGGTGCAAGCCAACCCCAAGTTTCAAGAGCGCCTGAAGCGCGAGGTGCCGTTGGGGCGTTTGGTGGGCGCGCGGGAAGACGCCGAATTCGCCGCCTACCTGTGCAGCGAAGCGGCCAACTGCTTTGTGGGCCAGGTGTTCCCCGTGTGCGGCGGCTGGGTGGGGCGCTAAGCCCAGCCCTCAGGCCGCCAAGGCTTGCAAGGCGGTGGGCACATCGGCCCAGTCGGTGTCGGCGTGCAGCCCATGCAATTGCTCGGTGCGGCGCAAGATGTCCAGGGGTTGGCCGCGCAAGCCCACCAGGCACAAGCGCACCCCTTGGTCTTGGCAATCGGTCGACAAATGCATCAGCGCATCCATGCCGCTGGAGTCCAAATACAGCACGTGGGTCATGTCCACCACCAAGGCGCGTTGCGGCAAGCGCTGGGACAAGCCTTCAATGAGTTGCACCGCCGCAAAAAACAGCGCGCCATGCAAAGCATGCACCGCCACCTGGCCATCGTCTTGCACGGTTTCCAAGCGCGACAAACTGGAGATGCGGTAAATGAACGTGAGGCAGGCCGCAATCAGACCAAACTGCACCGCCACCGTGAGGTCCACCACCACGGTGAGCAAAAACACCACCACCAGCGTCACGCGATAGGGCATGCGGAACTGACCCAGCTCCCAAAACTTGTGCCACTCGCCCATGTTCCAGGCCACGTGCAACAAGATGGCCGACAGCGCCGCCAGCGGAATGGCGTTGGCCATGGGGGCCGCCACCCACAACACCAGCGCCAACGCCACGGCATGGGCCATGCCCGCCACGGGGGAGGTGGCCCCGTTTTTGATGTTGGTGACGGTGCGCGCAATCGTGCCGGTGGCGGGCATGCCCCCCACAAACGGCATGGTGAAGTTGGCCACGCCCTGGGCCATCAATTCCTGATTGGGGTCGTGGCGCTGGCCCGTGAGGTTGTCGGCCACGCGCGCGCACAGCAGCGACTCAATTGCCCCCAACACACTCAGCGTCATGATGGGCAGCCACAAGTGGCGAATCTGGGACACATCCCAAGCGGGCAAGGCCACACTGGGCAAACTCGAGGGAATGCCGCCAAAGCGCGTGCCAATGGTGTCCACCGGCCAATGCGTCAGCGCCGTCCACACCGTGCCCAGCACCAACACCCAGATGGAACCCGGCACCTTCGTCACCCACACCAGCCGGGGCTGGCGCTGGCTGAGCCACGCACCCAGGCGCGCCACGCGCCGCTGCCACACGAACAAAAAGGCCAGCAACACCAGCACCAGGCCGGTGGAGTGGGGGTTCCACTCCGAAGCGTGGGCGCTCACGGTTTGCACAATGCCGATGAAGTCGGCGGGCATCTTCACCGTCAGGCCCAGCAACTCTTTCACTTGCGACAAGCCAATGAGCACCGCAATGCCGTTGGTGAAGCCAATCACCACCGCCACCGGAATGAATCGAATCAGGGTGCCCAGCCGAAACCAGCCCATGGCAAACAACACCAGCCCCGACACCGCAGTCGCCAGCATCAGGTTCATCACCCCGTATTGGCTCACGATGCCATAGACCACCACAATGAACGCCCCGGCCGGGCCGCCAACTTGCACCGTGCTGCCGCCCAGCAAGGCAATGAGAAAGCCCGCCACGATGGCGGTGTAGATGCCCACTTGCGGGTCCAGCCCCGAGGCAATGGCAAAGGCCATGGCCAAAGGCAGGGCCACCGCCGCCACCGTGAGGCCGGCCCCTAAATCAGCGAACCATCGGGATCGGTTGTAGCCGAGTAACGCATCGAACAATTTGGGGCGAAAGCGAGACACAGCCATGGGGTTCACCTGATGCGCATGCCGGGCTGAGCGCCTGGCCACGGGTTTAAAACATAAATGCCCGGATGGGCTTTTTCATCGGCATGGCTGGCGGCCAGCACCATGCCCTCGGACACGCCGAATTTCATTTTGCGTGGCGCCAAATTGGCCACCATCACCGTGAACTTGCCGGTGAGGTCTTCCGGCTTGTAGGCGCTGGCAATGCCACTGAAGACATTGCGCGTGCGACCCTCGCCCACATCGAGCGTGAGGCGCAGCAACTTGGTGGATCCCTCCACCGCCTCGCAAGCCACGATGTGCGCCACGCGCAAATCCACCTTGGCGAAGTCGTCAATCGAAATCGTCGGCGCCAGCGCCTCCCCCCCCAATAAATTGGGGTCAGGTTCAATTGTTTCGGCCGCCGGTGTTGCCGGTTCGAACAAGGCGTCGAGCATCTTCACGTCGACGCGTTGCATCAGGTGCTGGTAGGTGCCTATGACATGGCCAGCCCCCAAGGGCGTGGCGCCCTGGGCAAAGCGGAGCGCGGGCACCTTCAGGAAAGCCTCCACCTGTTCCACCAGGGCGGGCAACACGGGCTTGAGCATCAGGGCCAGCAAGCGGAAGGCCTCGATGCAGGTGGTGCAGACGTCGTGCAAGCGCGCGTCCATGCCGTCTTGCTTGGCCAGCTCCCACGGCTTGTTGGCGTCCACGTATTCGTTCACGCGGTCGGCCAGCAGCATCACTTCGCGCAACACGCGGGCAAAGTCGCGCCCGGCATACCAGTCGGCCACGGTGGGCAGGGCATCGCCCAGGTGTTCCAGCAATGCGTCGCCGTCGGCCGAAACCTCGCCCAAGCGGCCCTCGAAGCGTTTGCTCAGAAAACCCGCCGCACGGCTGGCGATGTTGATGAACTTGCCCACCAGGTCGGCATTCACACGGGCCATGAAGTCGTCGGGGTTGAAGTCCACGTCTTCGTTGCGGCCGTTGAGCTTGGCGGCAATGTAGTAGCGCAGCCACTCGGGGTTCATGCCCAGCTTCAGGTATTTGAGCGGGTCCAGGCCCGTGCCCCGGCTCTTGCTCATCTTCTCGCCGCTCACCGTGAGAAAGCCATGCACGAACACGGCGTTGGGCACCTTGCGGCCACTGAAGTGCAAGGTGGCCGGCCAGAACAGGGTGTGGAAGGTGATGATGTCTTTGCCAATGAAGTGGTATTGCTCCACCTGGGGGTCGGCCATGAACTCGTCAAAGCTGCGCGTTTCGCCCAGGGCCTTGGCCCCGCCGGTGTCGAAATGGTTTTTCAGCGAAGCGAGGTATCCAATGGGCGCATCGAGCCAGACGTAAAAGTATTTGCCCGGCGCATCGGGAATCTCGATGCCGAAGTAGGGCGCGTCGCGCGAAATGTCCCAGTCGCCCATCTTGGGCTTGCCGGTGTCGTCGGGCGCGATCCACTCGCTGATTTTGTTGAGCACCTCGGTTTGCACCGCCCCCGAAGTGGTCCACTGCTTGAGAAAGTCCAGGCAGCGGGGATCAGACAGCTTGAAGAAAAAATGCTCGGAAGTCTTGAGCACCGGCGTGGCCCCCGACAGCGCCGAGTAGGGCTTGGTGAGCTCGGTGGGCGCATACACCGCCCCGCAGTTCTCGCAGTTGTCGCCGTATTGGTCTTTGGCCCCGCACTTGGGGCATTCGCCCTTGATGAAGCGGTCGGGCAAAAACATGTTTTTTTCGGGATCGAAAAACTGCTCGATGGTGCGCGTCTCGATCAGGCCATTGGCTTTCAAGGCCCGGTAAATCGACTGCGCCAATTCGTGGTTTTCGGGGCCGTCGGTGGAGTGCCAGTTGTCAAAGCTGATGTGAAAGCCATCGAGGTAGGGCTTGCGGCCGGCGGCAATGTCGGCCACAAACGCTTGCGGCGTTTTGCCCGCCTTCTCGGCGGCAATCATGATGGGGGCGCCATGGCAGTCGTCGGCACACACGAAATGCACCTGATGCCCCTGCATGCGCTGAAACCGCACCCAGATGTCGGCCTGGATGTATTCCATGATGTGGCCAATGTGGAAGTTGCCGTTGGCGTAGGGCAGGGCGGTGGTGACAAACAGCTGACGCTGGGACATGGGGCGATGATACCTTGGAAATGCAGGCATTTTAGCCACCCCGGTAGACTCTCTCCTTTCCTCTCTGTCCCTTTGATAAAGGTTCGCCATGAGCAGCACCGCCTCCCCCGATCAGCCCCCCCGTCCCAGCCTGCCGCCCTTGCCGCAAGTCAAAGCCATCGTGGCTGTGGCCTCGGGCAAAGGGGGCGTGGGCAAAAGCACCACGGCGGCCAATTTGGCCCTGGCCTTGGCCCACCAAGGTCACCGCGTGGGCGTGCTCGATGCCGACATCTACGGCCCCAGCCTGCCCGTGCTCTTTGGCGTCACCTCCCGCCCCGAGAGCGACGACGGCAAGACCATGGACCCCATCATGGCCCACGGCCTGCAGCTCATGTCCATTGGCTTTCTCATCAACCCCGACGAAGCCATGATTTGGCGTGGCCCCATGGCCACCCAAGCGCTCGAACAGTTGCTGCGCCAAACCAATTGGCAAAACCTCGATTACCTGGTGGTCGACATGCCCCCCGGCACCGGCGACATCCAGCTCTCGCTCAGCCAGCGCGTGCCCATCACCGGCGCGGTCATCGTCACCACCCCGCAAGACCTGGCCCTCATCGATGTGCGCAAAGGCGTGGCCATGTTCGACAAAGTCGGCGTGCCCATCCTGGGCGTGGTGGAAAACATGGCCGTGCACGTGTGCAGCCAGTGTGGCCACACCGAGCACATCTTTGGCCACAAAGGCGCGCAAGCCCTGGCCCAAGACGTCGGCGCGCCCGTGTTGGGCTCCTTGCCCCTGGACATCCGCATCCGCGAGCAAGCCGATGCCGGGCTGCCCACCGTGCTGGCCGACCCCGATGGCCCCTTGGCCGCCCACTACCTGGGCATGGCCACGCAGGTCCACGATCGCGTGCAAGCGCTTGCCCAAGATCAAAAGCGCGCCTTTCCCACCATCAAGATCTCGAAGAGCTGACCAACCTGCATTAAAGTGCAGGCATGGCCACAGCCGACGACACCTCCCGCCACCCCTTCCTGGACGCCCTGGGCGAGCGCCTGCGCTTGCTGCGGGCGCGGCGCGGCCTCACCCGGCGCGCCGTGGCCCAAGCCGCTCAAGTTTCCGAGCGGCACCTGGCCAACCTCGAGGGCGGCACCGGCAACGCCTCCATCCTCATCTTGTTGGAAGTGGCGCAAGCCTTGGGCTGCAGCCTCTCCGAACTCATGGGCGACGTCACCACTTCGTCACCCGAGTGGCTGCTCATTCGCCAGGCCCTCAGCGGGCGCAGCGAAGCCGATTTGCATAAAGTGCGCATGGCTTTGCCCGAGCTGTTGCCCACCGGGCCCGAGCCCGTCGATCGGCGCCACCACATCGCCCTCATCGGTCTGCGCGGCGCGGGCAAATCGACCCTGGGGCGCCTGTTGGCCCAGGCCTTGGGCTGGCCCTTCATTGAACTCACCCAGCGGGTGGAAGCCTTGGCCGGCTGCAGCGCCAGTGAAATTCATTCGCTGTATGGCCCGCTGGCCTACCGCCGTTACGAGCGCCGGGCCTTGGAAGAGGCGGTGAGCGCCCAGCCCGAAGCCGTCATCGCCACCCCCGGTGGTCTGGTGTCGGACACCGACAACTTCCAGTATTTGTTGGGCCACTGCTTCACCCTGTGGCTGCAAGCCACCCCCGAAGACCACATGGCCCGCGTGTTGGCCCAAGGCGACACCCGCCCCATGGCCGCCAACCCCGAGGCCATGGACGACCTGCGCCGCATCCTGCATGGCCGCACGCCCTTTTACGCCAAGGCCGACCTCAGCCTCATGACCAGTGGCCAGACCCAACAACAGGCGTTTCAAGCCTTGCTGGCCCTCTTGGCCCCCCGTTTGGCCTAAACTGCACAAAAATGCATTGACATGCATCAAATCGCCGGTATGATGCACTTTAATTCATGTTAACGGCCATTGCCGTTCCCCCAACCTTCGGAGGCCCCGATGAGTGCTGTGACCCCGTCAGACCGCGTTGACTACCAAACCCACCCCTCGCATTACCACCACTGGAAACTCACCGTGGACGGCGATGTGGCCACCTTGGCCGCCGACTTCAACGAAGACGCCGGCCTGCGCCCCGGCTACAAGCTCAAGCTCAACAGCTACGACTTGGGCGTGGACATCGAACTCAACGACGCGCTCAACCGCATTCGCTTCGAGCACCCCAACGTGAAAACCGTGGTGCTCACCAGCCTCAAAGACAAAGTCTTTTGCTCGGGCGCCAACATCTTCATGCTGGGCGTCTCCAGCCACGCCTGGAAAGTGAACTTTTGCAAGTTCACCAACGAAACCCGCAACGGCATGGAAGACTCCTCGCAACATGAAGGCCTGAAATTCCTCGCCGCCGTGAATGGCGCTTGCGCCGGTGGCGGCTACGAGCTGGCCTTGGCCTGCGATGAAATCTTGCTCATCGACGACCGCTCCTCGGCCGTGAGCCTGCCCGAGGTGCCTTTGCTGGGCGTGTTGCCGGGCACCGGTGGCCTCACCCGCGTGACCGACAAGCGCCACGTGCGCCACGACCTCGCCGACATCTTTTGCACCACCAATGAAGGCGTGCGTGGCCAGCGTGCCAAAGACTGGCGCCTCGTCGACGACATCGCCAAGCCCGCCGTGTTCGCCGACGCCGTCAAGGCCCGCGCCGCCCAACTCGCCAGCCAAAGCCAGCGCCCCAGCGGGGTCAACGGCGTGGCCCTCACACCCCTGAGCCGCGAATTCACGGCCGACGCGGTGAATTACCCCCACGTGCAAATCCAGATCGACCGCGCCAAGCGCACCGCCACCTGGCTCATCAACGCCCCCACCCAGGCCTTGCCCGCCGATGGCGAAGCCGCCCGGGCCTTGGGTGCCGAATGGGCCGTGTTGCAGTTGGCACGCGAACTCGACGATGCCATCCTGCACATGCGCACCAACGAGCCCGACCTGGGCGTGTGGCTCATCAAAACCCGTGGCCAGGCCCAAGACGTGGCCGCCATGGACGCCTTCTTGGCCACCCACGCCGCGCACTGGTTTGTGCGCCAAACCCTGGGCCTGTGGCGCCGCACCCTGAGCCGCCTCGATGTGTCCTCGCGCAGCCTGTTCGCGCTGGTCGACGAAGGCTCGTGCTTTGTGGGCACCTTCCTGGAGCTGGCCCTGGCCTGCGACCGCACCTACCACCTGGCTTTGCCCGACACCCCCGAAGCCGCGCCCCACGTGCAAGTCACCGAGCTCAACTTCGGCACCTACCCCATGGCCACCGGTCAAAGCCGCTTGGCGCGCCGTTTCTACGACGAAGCCCCTGCGCTGGAAGCCGTTCGCGGCGTCGTGGGCTTGCAACTCGATGCCGATGCCAGCTTCAAGCTGGGCCTGGTCACCGCCGCCCCCGACGACATCGACTGGGCCGACGAAGTCCGCATCGCCATTGAAGAACGGGTGGCCATGTCCCCCGACGCCCTCACGGGCCTTGAAGCCAACCTGCGCTTCAACGGCACCGAGAACATGGTGACCCGCATCTTTGGTCGCCTCACCGCTTGGCAAAACTGGATCTTCCAGCGCCCCAACGCCGTTGGCGACAAAGGCGCCCTGAAGGTTTATGGCAAAGGCGACAAAGCCGCCTTTGATTGGAATCGCGTTTAAAACACAGGAGCACCCCATGAGCAGCATCGACTACAGCGACAAAATCCCCAACAACGTCAACCTCAGCGAAGACCGCACCTTGCAGCGCGCGCTGGAGCAATGGCAGCCCAACTACCTCAACTGGTGGCAAGACATGGGCCCCGATGGCTCCCATGGCTTCGATGTGTATTTGCGCACCGCCGTGAGCGTGGACCCCCAAGGCTGGGCACAGTTTGGACACGTCAAGATGCCCGACTACCGCTGGGGCATCTTCCTGAACCCCGCCGAGCAAGACCGCAAGATTCACTTCGGCGACCACCTCGGCGAAGCCGCTTGGCAAGACGTGCCTGGCGAATACCGCGCCAACCTGCGCCGCATCATCGTCACCCAAGGCGACACCGAACCCGCTTCGGTGGAGCAGCAGCGCCACTTGGGCCTCACCGCCCCCAGCCAATACGACTTGCGCAACCTCTTTCAGGTGAACGTGGAAGAGGGCCGTCACCTCTGGGCCATGGTGTATTTGCTGCACAAATACTTTGGCCGCGATGGCCGCGAAGAAGGCGAGGCCTTGCTCGAGCGCCGCAGCGGTCAAACCGACAACCCCCGCATCCTGGAGGCCTTCAACGAAGAAACCCCCGACTGGTTGTCGTTCTTCATGTTCACCTACTTCACCGACCGCGACGGCAAGTTCCAGCTGTGCGCGCTGGCCGAGTCGAGCTTCGACCCGCTGGCCCGCACCACCAAGTTCATGCTCACCGAAGAAGCCCACCACATGTTCGTGGGCGAGTCGGGCGTCTCGCGCGTGATTCAGCGCACCTGCCAAGTCATGAACGAGCTCAAGACCGACGACCCCGCCAAGCTGCGTGCCGCTGGCGTGATCGATCTGCCCACCTTGCAGCGTTACCTGAACTTCCACTTCAGCGTCACCATCGACCTCTTTGGCGCCGACGAATCCTCCAACGCCGCCACCTTCTACACCACCGGGCTCAAGGGTCGTTACGAAGAAGGCAAGCGCACCGACGACCACCAACTGCGCAACGACCACTACCAAGTGCTCGAAGTGCGCGACGGCCAGTTGCGCGAAAAAGAAGTCCCCATGCTCAACGCCCTGAACGAAGTGCTGCGCGACGACTACATCAAAGACTCCATCGGTGGCGTCGAGCGCTGGAACAAAGTCATCGAGAAGGCCGGCATCCCCTTGCGCCTCAAAGTGCCCCACAAGGCCTTCCACCGCAACATTGGCACCCTGGCCGGTGTGAAGGTGAGCCCCGAGGGCCAGGTGGTGAGCGAAGCCGAATGGCAAGCCCGCCGCAACGAATGGCTGCCCAGCGCCGAAGACCGCGCCTTCGTGGCCAGCCTCATGGGCCGCGTGGTCGAGCCCGGTCAGTTCGCCAACTGGATTGCGCCCCCCGCCATGGGCATCAACCGCCAGCCCGTCAACTTCGAATACGTTCGATTCAACTGAGCCCCAGCATGAGCGCCGTTCTCGAACAGCACCTGATCGACCCGGAGATTTGCATCCGGTGCAACACCTGTGAAGCCACGTGCCCCGTTGGGGCCATCACCCACGACGACCGCAACTACGTCGTCAAGGCCGATGTGTGCAACCACTGCATGGCTTGCGTGCCGCCTTGCCCCACAGGTTCCATCGACAACTGGCGCACCATGCCGCAAAGCCGGCCCTACAGCGTGGACGAGCAGCTCGGCTGGGACGAACTCCCCGCCCCCTTGAGCGAAGCCGAATGGGCCGAGCTCGGTGGGCCGTGCGAGACGGGCGACGCAGCCCCCAGCCCCGCGCCAGCGGCCACGCCCAGCGTGTCGAGCTCGGCCACCACCGTGGCGGCGGCGCCCAACTACAACGCCACCGTGCCCCCGTGGTCGGCCGCCCACCCCTACACCAACCTGCATGGGCCCAAGCAACCCATCACGGCCACCGTCACCGGCAACGTGCAGGTGAACGAGGCGGGCACCGAAAACGAAACCCATCACATCGTGCTCGACTTTGGCCACCTGCCTTTCCCCGTGCTCGAAGGCCAGTCCATTGGCATCTTGGCGCCGGGCGTCGACGCCCATGGCAAGCCCCACCATGCGCGCCAATACTCCATCGCCTCGCCCCGCAACGGTGAGCGCGCGGGCTACAACAACCTCTCGCTCACCGTCAAGCGCGAGCGGGGACAAGACGGCCACCCCCCGGGCGTGTGCTCCAACTACCTGTGCGACCTCGCCGTGGGCGACACCGTGCAAGTCATTGGCCCCTTTGGCGCGAGCTTTCTCATGCCCAACCACCCCAAGAGCCATCTCGTCATGATTTGCACGGGCACCGGCAGTGCGCCCATGCGCGCCATGACCGAGTGGCGTCGCCGCCAGCGTGCGGGCGGCCAATTTGAGGGGGGGCGCCTGATGCTGTTCTTTGGCGCGCGCACCCAGCAAGAGCTGCCGTATTTCGGGCCCTTGCAAAAGCTGCCCAAAGATTTCATCGACATCGAGTTTGCGTTCTCACGCACCCCGGGCCAGCCCCGGCAATACGTGCAAGACCGCATGCGCGCCCGCGCCGCCGACCTCGCCGCCATGCTGAGCGACAGCCAGGCTCACTTTTACGTGTGTGGCCTCAAGGCCATGGAAGAAGGGGTGTTGCAGGCCTTGCAAGAGATTGCCCACGGCGCTGGCCTCGACTGGCCCACCCTGGGCGCGGCCTTGCAGCGCGAAGGGCGCTTGCACCTCGAAACCTACTGATTCTTTTCAATCACCAGCAGCGATTTGCCCAGCGCCTGATCCATGGCCTGGGCATGCGCCGCAATGAGCGCGCGCAGCTTGGGCGTGGCCGTGAGCAGGCGCGCCCGCTTGTCCGATTGGCTCGACACCGCCTCAATCAGCCCGTCGCGCTCGAACTCCCGCAGCTTGAGCCGAATCGCGCGCTCGCTCACGTGGGCATCCACATGAATGTCCTTGAGCGACTGTGAACCCTGCGTCTCGCTCATCACCTGCTCGGCAATCTTGAAGTAAAGAAACCGGCCACACACCGTGTTCAGCGGGGTGCAGTGCTGCGCCTCCCACTGTTGCAACTCGGCCAGGCTCATCAAAGTGGCTTGTTGGCGTCGGTTGAGGTCTTTCATGGTGCTCCCCGTGAAAAATAGCGTTCAAAAGTATCAATCGGCAAGGTTTGCCCATATTAACTGAAAATTAATTAAAAAAAATTAAAAAATCTGCACAATGCGTTTCAATGAATCCATAAAGCCACATCGGCAGAATGCATTCAGAGTCCTTTCACTACGCTTTTGAGGGAATCCCATGAAACTCCCATTCAATCAGCTGCTTTGCTTTCTCTGCCTGAGTGTCCTGCCCGTCTGGGGATGGGCGCAAACCCTCAACCCCGCCCCGGCCATGGTCAGCCAAGCCCAATCCCTGAGCCTGCGCGAGTTGCTCGAAGCCGCCGCCATCCAAAACCCCGACATCCGCGCCGCCCGCTTGGCGGCCCAGGCCAACGAGCAAGACGTCACCGCCGTTGAGCGCCTGCGCTGGCCCACCCTGAGCCTCACCGCCGAGTCCGACACCGGCAACAACCGCACCACCCCCAACACCGCCTTGCAGGTCGAGCAAACCTTGTATGACTTTGGCCAGCTCAGCGCTCGCATTGCTGGCGCCAAAACCGAAGCCAGCACGGGCCTGTTGCGCATGCACCTGCAACAGCAAGACGTTTACCTGCAAATCATTGGCGCTTGGCAAAGCCTGCTGGGCGCCCAGCAGCGCGCCCAAGTGGCCCGTGACACCTTGCAACGCCTCGATGGCTTTGTGGCCCAAATGACCCGCCGCGTCGAATCCAAAGCCTCGGCCCCCATCGACCTCGAGCTGGTGCAAGCGCGGGTGCTGCAAACCGAGGTGGAGCTCTCCACCGCGCAAAACGCCGCCAGCATTGCCCTCAACCGCATCGAGCAGCTCACGGGCCTTTCGGGCGTGGCCGCACGCCTCGAAGGCCTGGACCCCGCCCCCTGGCAAACCCAAGCCCAGGCCTTTGCCAACGAACTCGACCGCATCGACTGGGTGCGCCAAGCCAGTCAGTCGTCGCTGGTGGCCAAAGCCCGCCTCGACGTCGAGCGCGCCCGCACCGACTACCAGCTGGTGGTCGCCCAAAACTTCCCCACGCTTTACTTGCGTTCCTACCAGCCCCTGAGCAAAGAGGCCTCGGGCGTGCCGCTCAACACCAGCATGACCACCTTCTTCGGTTTGCGCTATTCGCCGGGCGCCGGCTTTGTCACCGCCGCCCAGGCCCAGTCCATGCAAACCCGGCTCAGCAGCGTGGAAGAAAAAGTGCGCAGCGCCACCCAGGAAATGCTGCAAATCATGCGCAGCGACCGCGAGGAATTCATGAACGCCCGCCTGCGCCAACCTGCTCATTGGTTTGCCCGACCCCGGCGACGAAGCCATTCTGGCGGCCATGCGTCGCACCGGCATGGATCGCATGGTGGCGGCCCATCCACGCGGGCTGGAGCTGCCCATTCAAGAGGGTGGGCGCGGCCTGAGCGGCGGGCAAAAACAACTCGTGGCCTTCACCCGGCTGGTGTTGTGCAACCCCTCGGTGTATTTGCTCGATGAGCCCACCGCCAGCATGGACGACCAGCAAGAGCGCCAATGCCTGAACGTGTTGCGCGAAGAAGCCAAAGCTGGCAAGACCATGGTGTTGGTCACGCACAAGGCCTCCATCTTGCCCTTGGTGAACCGCGTGATCGTGGTGGTGGGCAGCCAAATCTATCGCGATGGCCCGCGCGACGAAGTCCTCGCCGAGCTGCGCGCCCAGTCGCAAGCCCCGGTGCGTCGCACCACCTCTCCACGCAGCAAGCCCCCATGGCCACCTTTGTGAATTTCGAAAAAATCACGGGCACCGAGCTCAATGACATCTACGACTATCGGTTGATGAATCGCGCTTACACCAACATTGTGGTCAGCGGCTCCGATGACACTTGGTATGGCACCATTGGCTCGGCCACCAACACCGGTGGCGATTACTTCAACATCGACGCCAGCTCCAAAGGCACATTGAACGCCAAGATGTTCAGTGGGGGCATCGATGCCACCTATGGCAGCTTGGGCGTCAACAACGAAGCCGCAGCTGGCGGAGACCGCATGTATATCCGCATGTCCAACGCCTCGTGGACCATCAAATACACCGGCCCCACGACGGGCATCGACCTCAAGGCCACGGGCACCACAGTCAACGACGTGTGGTTCACCGGCACCTTGAACGACGCCGACGAGATGTATTTGAGTCGATACAAAAACGTGGATCTGGATTTCAACGCCATGCGACACAGCGTGAAGATCAATGTGCACTCGCAGTCGTCCTCGGTGTCTGACATCACTGGGGGAGTGAGTGCCCGGTTTGTGCTCACCGAATTCGATGACGTGATGAGTGTGGGCAGTTCCGACTTCGGCACTGGATCCGAGCGCTGGGAGGGTCGTGGTGGCAACGATGAAGTCAATTTGCGCGTGGGCATCCGGCCCGAGGCCGTCAATGGCACCACCACCTTGGTGTATGGCAAATACAACCCCGCCGATCGCCTGTATGGCAACGGCACCGACACCGTCACCGGGTTCCTCACCAATTTGGATCAGACCCGGACCGCCGGCGAAGATGTGTTGGATTTGACGGGCTTTGGCTTGCACAACACCATCACACAGTCCAACCTGAACCGATACCTGGCCTTCAAGAGCAGCCCTTCAACCAGCGGCACCGTGCTGGTCAGCCTGATGTTCGATCACAACGGCCAGGGGGCTTTCGATTTGGGGGGTGACACCACCACCCTGGTGAAGTTGAACGCCATGAGCGACACGCTCACCTGGAACGACGCCAGCTTGTGGAACTTGATTCAAGCCGGGCAAGTGGTGCTGTAAGCGCCCGCATCCTGGGGGATGGGCCTGAGGTTGGCGAGGGGGGACCTTCCGTTAGCCTTCAGCTGGCCCCGCTAAGATAAGCCCCCATGGATATACCCCGGCTGGCGCTCGACGCCATCACCTGCGAGCGAGGGGCTCGCCCCTTGTTTGCGCCCTTGTCGTTCACGGTGGGCGCGGGGGAGTGGGTGCACCTGCAAGGGGCCAATGGGGCGGGCAAAACCACCTTGTTGCGCACCCTGTGCGGCCTCATGCCCCCCGCTTCGGGCACGATTCGCTGGCAAGGCCAAACCCTGGCCGAGGCGGGCGCGGCTTTCCGTTCCGATTTGCTGTATTTGGGCCATGCCCTGGCCCTGAAGGGCGAGTTGTCAGCCCTGGAAAACCTCCTCATCGATGCGCGCTTGCGGGGCCACGAACTCACGCCCCAGGCCGCGCAAGCCGCCCTGGAGGCCCTGGGCTTGCGCACCCGCGCGCATTTGCCGCTGCGCGTGCTCTCGCAAGGCCAGCAGCGCCGGGCCGCACTGGCCCGCTTGGCCGTCAGCCGCGCGCGCCTGTGGGTGCTCGATGAGCCTTGGGTGGCCCTCGACGCCGATTCGGTGCAGCGCTTGTCCGAGCGGCTCGACGCCCACGTGCATGGCGGTGGCTCGCTGGTGTTCACCAGCCACCAGGCTGCGCCCTTGCAAAGCCCGGGCCACGCGGTGAGGTTGGGGTCATGATGGGCTTTTGGCACGTCTTCACCCGCGATGTGCGCCTGGCCCTGCGCCGGCGCATGGAGTGGTTCACCGGCATGTTTTTTTTCTCGGTGGTGGCCACGCTTTTCCCCTTGGCCATCGGGCCCGAGCCCAAAACCTTGCACCTCATGGGGCCGGGCATTTTGTGGGTGGGGGCCTTGCTCTCCAGCCTCTTGTCGCTCAACCGTTTGTTCGAGGCCGATGCGGCCGATGGCTCGCTCGAGCAGCTGGTGCTCTCGCCCCACCCATTGCCCCTACTGGTCATGGGCAAGATCACCGCGCATTGGCTCATTGCCGGGGTGCCGTTGGTAACATTGGCGCCGGTTTTGGGCCTGCAATTCGGGCTCACGCACGAGGAGTTGTTCACCCTGGTGCTGACCTTGCTGGTGGGCACGCCAGTGCTCTCGATGTTGGGGGCCATTGGTGCGGCGCTCACGCTGGGCGTGCGCGGTGGCGGTTTGCTGGTGGCCTTGCTGGTGTTGCCCCTGTGCGTGCCGGTATTGGTGTTTGGTGCCGGTGCGGTAGAAGCCGTTTCGGCGGGTCTGGGCGCCCAGGCTCATGTGTCCTTGCTGATGGCCTTGTTGCTGCTGGCGTTGTTGTTCAGCCCTTGGGCTTGCGCGGCGGCCTTGCGCATTGCCCTGGAATGAAAGAGTGAAGATGCGTTGGTTTCATTACGCGGCCCCGCAAACCTTTTATGGCTTGGCGGGCGCTTGGATCAAGCCCCTCGCGGTGTTGGCCACGGCCTTTTTGGTGGTGGGTTTGTGGATGGGCTTTGCCATGGCCCCGTCCGACTTCCAGCAAGGCGAGGGCTATCGCATCATTTTTGTTCACGTGCCGGTCAGCTGGATGTCCATGGTCATTTACCTCGCCATGGCGTTTTGGAGCATTTTGGGCGTGGTGTTCAACACGCGCTTGTCGGGCATGATGACCCGCGCCTTGGCGCCCACGGGGGCGGTGTTTGCGTTTTTGTCGCTCTGGACGGGCGCCCTGTGGGGCAAGCCCATGTGGGGCGCGTGGTGGGTGTGGGACGCACGCCTCACCTCCGAGCTGATTTTGTTTTTCCTCTACCTGGGCTACATCGCACTCACCTCGGCCATCGACGATCCGCGCCGGGGCGACCGCGCCGGGGCCGTGATTGCCATCGTGGGGGCCATCAATGTGCCCATCATTTATTTCTCGGTGAAGTGGTGGAACACCTTGCACCAAGGCGCTTCGGTGTCGCTCACCAAAGCCCCCAGCATGGCCACGCTCATGCTCTCGGCCATGTTGGTCATGGCGATTGCGTTTTGGCTCTACACGATTGCGCTGGTGCTGTATCGCGTGCGCACCATCATCTTGCAGCGCGAGGCGCACACCGACTGGGTGCGTGAGCACGTTCGCGCCCACGCTCCGGGAGGTTTGGCATGAACTGGACGCACATTCACTGGGCCTCGTGGTCCGACTTTTGGGCCATGGGCGGGTATGGTTTTTACGTTTGGGGCAGCATGGCGGTGACGTTCTTGCTCATGGCCTTGGAAATGTGGCAAGCCCGCCAAGCCCGTCTGCACACTTTGAATCAACTGCAACACCTCATGGAACTCGACGCCCAAGACGCCGCCGCCGCACCCGCCCACACAGGGAGCGCCTCATGAACTGGACGCCCCGACGCCAACGCTTCGCCCTGGTGGTGCTGGCCGTGGCCGTGCTGGGTGCGGCAGCGGCTTTTGTGCTCAACGCCTTCCAAAGCAATTTGGTGTTTTTCTTTTCGCCCACTCAGGTCTACAAGGGCGAGGCCCCGGTGTCCAAGGTGTTTCGCGTGGGCGGCTTGGTGAAAACCGGCAGCTTGCAGCGCAATGGCACCGATGTGCAATTTGTGGTCACCGACGACAGCCACGATGTGCCGGTGCACTACGTGGGCTTGTTGCCCGATTTGTTCCAAGAGGGCAAAGGCGTGGTGGCACAGGGCAAATTGGGCACCGACGGGCGCTTTGAGGCCCAGCAGGTGCTGGCCAAGCACGACGAGAACTACATGCCCCCCGAGGCCGCGCAAGCCCTGACCGACGCCGCGCGTGACCGTGCCGCCAACGAGGCGGCCCAGCGGGCGTCCCAAACCGTGAAGGAGTAAACATGGTTGCAGAGCTGGGCCATTTGGCCCTCATCGTGGCGGCGGTGCTCGCCGCGTTGTTGGCTGTGGTGTCGGGCTGGGGCGTGTGGCGCCGCCAGTGGACGTGGATGGCCATGGCCCGCCCCTTCACCGCCCTGATGTGGGTGAGCCTGGCGGTGTCGTTCGCGTGTTTGGCCTATGCCTTCCTCACCAACGACTTCTCGGTGCAATACGTGGCGCAGCACTCCAACACCTTGCTGCCCAAGCCCTATCAGTTCGCCGCCATTTGGGGTGGCCACGAGGGCTCGCTGCTGTTGTGGATCTTCTTGCTCGCCACCTGGATGCTGGCCGTGGCGGTGTTCTCGCGCTCCTTGCCGCAAATCATGGTGTCGCGCGTGCTGGTCACGCTGGGCTGGGTGAGCCTGGGCTTTTTGATGTTCATCCTCATCACGTCCAGCCCCTTCGAGCGCCTCATGCCCGCGCCCAACGAAGGGCGTGACCTCAACCCCTTGTTGCAAGACCCGGGGCTGGTGATTCACCCGCCCATGCTCTACATGGGGTATGTGGGCACGGCCGTGGCGTTTGCCTTTGCGCTGGCGGCCTTGTTGGCCGGTCGCCTCGATGCGGCTTGGGCGCGCTGGTCGCGCCCCTGGACGGTGTCGGCCTGGGCCTTTCTCACGCTGGGCATTGGCCTGGGTTCGTGGTGGGCGTATTACGAGTTGGGCTGGGGTGGCTGGTGGTTCTGGGATCCCGTGGAAAACGCCTCCTTGCAGCCCTGGCTGGTGCTCACCGCCCTCATTCATTCGCTGAGCGTCACGGAAAAGCGCGGTGGCTTCAAGGCCTGGACGGTGCTGCTGGCCATTGCGGGTTTCTCGCTGTCGCTGCTGGGCACGTTCCTGGTTCGCTCGGGCGTGCTCACCTCGGTGCACGCCTTTGCTTCCGACCCCACGCGCGGGGTGTTCATCCTCATGTTCTTGGCGATTGTGGTGGGCGTGTCGCTCACCATCTTTGCCCTCAAGGCCCCTCAGGTCATGACGGGCAGCCCCTTTGCGCTGGTCTCGCGCGAGTCGATGCTGCTGGCCAACAGCGTGTTTCAGGTGGTGGCCACGCTGGTGGTGATGCTGGGCACTTTGTATCCGTTGGTGATGGACGCACTCAACTTGGGCAAGCTCTCGGTGGGGCCGCCGTATTTCAATCTGGTGTTTGTGCCCATGATGGTGCCGGTGCTGTTTTTGCTGGTGCCTGGCGTGGTGGCGCGCTGGCGCGAAGCCAACGTGCCCGAGCTGGCACGTGAGTTGTGGCCCCTGGCCTTGGTGTCGCTGGCGGTGGGTTTGGCCCTGCCAGCGTTCATGGGCGCTTGGGCCTGGACGGCGGCGCTGGGCTTCACTTTGGGGGCCTGGGTGGGCTTGTCGTCCTTGTTGCACATGGTGCAGCGCCTGCGCAAGCCCGGCCGCATCAGTGGCTCGTTCTGGGGGCAGCACCTGGCCCATTTCGGCTTGGCCGTGGTGGTGGTGGGCATCACCGGGGTGCAGCACTACCAGGTGGAACGCGATGTGCGCATGGGCATTGGCGACACCGTCGAGATTGCCCCCTACACCTTCCGTCTGGCCGGGGTGAGCAAGGTGCCTGGCCCCAACTACGAAGCCGTGGAAGGCCGCTTCGAGGTGATCAAAAACGGCCGCGTCACCGAGGTGTTGCGCACCCAAAAGCGCAAATATTTTTCGTCGGCCATGCCCATGACCGAGGCGGGCATCGACTCCAACTTCTGGCGCGATTTGTATGTCTCCATGGGTGACCCCTTGCCGGGCAACACCGCGCAATGGGCCATGCGCGTGTATTACAAGCCCTTTGTGCCCTGGCTCTGGATGGGCGCTTTGATCATGACGCTGGCCGGAGCGCTGGCCGCGCTCGATCGCCGCTACCGCCGCGAGTCCAACCGGGTGGCACCGCAAGCCGCAGCGACGGCACAGGCTTAACCCAAGGGCTCACCATGCGCAAATTGCTCCTCATTCCCCTGACCTTGTTCATTGGCTTGGTGGTGTTTTTGGCGGTCGGGCTGCAGCGCGACCCGCACCAAATTCCGTCGCCCCTCATTGGCAAGCCCGCACCCGCTTTCGATTTGCCCACCTTGGTGGAGGGCCAGCGGTTTTCGCCCGAGTCCTACAAAGGGCAGGTGTGGCTGCTCAACGTGTGGGCCACATGGTGCGTGAGCTGCCGCGAAGAGCACCCGGTGCTGGTGGCGTTTTCCAAGGCCAACGCCGTGCCGGTGGTGGGCCTGGGCTACAAAGAGGTGCAGTCGCAAGAGCCGGAATACGCACTGCCCGACGACCAAAAGCTGGCCTTTGCCCGCGCCCGCGAACAACGCTACCTCACGCGCAATGGCAACCCCTATCAGGTGTCGGTGCTCGACATGGACGGGCGCGTGGGCATTGAATACGGCGTGTATGGCGTGCCCGAAACCTACCTCATCGACAAGCAAGGCGTGATTCGCTACAAGCACGTGGGGCCGGTGACGACCGCCATCCTCAACGAGGTCATCTTGCCCCAAGTGCGGCAATGGGGGGGTGCATGATGCGCGCAAATGCAAGCTGGCGCGTGGCCGTGTTGGCCGCGCTGTGGGTGGGTGCCCTGTGGGGCATGACGGGCGCGCGCGCCGAGTCGGCCCAGCCCCTGGCCGAAAACCCCGTGGTGGAGCGGCGCTTGGTGGCCATTGCCGAAGACTTGCGCTGTTTGGTGTGCCAAAACGAATCGCTGGCCTCGTCGCGTGCCGACCTCGCCAACGACTTGCGCCGCGAGGTGCGTGGCCTGATCGTGCAAGGCAAGACCGACACCGAAATCAAAGACTACCTGGTGGCGCGCTACGGCGACTTCGTGCTGTATCGCCCACCCGTGAAAGGCAGCACGGTTTTGCTGTGGTTTGGCCCCTTTGCCTTGCTGGGCCTGGCCGTGGTGGTGTTGGTGTGGGTATTGCGTCAGCGCGCCCGGGCCACGCCCGCCCAAGCCCCGGGCTTGAGCGAAGGCCAGCGCCAGCGTTTGGATCAATTGCTCAAGGACTGAAGTGAATCCGCTACAAATTTTTCTGGCTTGGGCCTTGTTGATGATCGCGGCGGTGGTGGCGGTGTTGTGGTGGCAGCTCTCGCGGGCTGCCCGACAAGCCGCCAGCTTGCATGGGCAAAACGAAGAGGCCATTGAGGCCCCCTTGGTGCAGGTGTTCAAAGAACAACTCGCCGACCTGGCGCAGCAACGCCAGGCCGGTGAACTCGACGACGCGCGCTTTGCGCAGGCCAAGGCCGAACTGGAAATGCGGCTCATGGCCGACATCGAGGCCGACGAAGCCGCACAGGGCCGCCATGCGTCGGGCCACTCGCTGGCTTGGCCGCAGCAATGGAGTGGCCGCCGCTTGGCCTGGAGCCTGCTGGCTTTGGTCCCGGTGTTGGTCTTGGGCGGGTATTTGGTGCTGGGTCACCCCATGGCCATGGTGCCGCAGCAAGCCGTGGAGGCCAATTCGCCCGTCACCCCCGAGCAGCTCGACGCCATGGCCAAGGGCTTGCGAGACAAGCTGGCACAAGACCCCCAACAAATCGAGGGCTGGACCTTGCTGGCGCGGGTGGAGCGTGCCCGTGGGCAATTCGATGCCGCCGACCAAGCCCTGCAAAAGGCCTTGGCCATCGAACGCACGCCCGAGCTGTGGCTGGAGCGCGCCGAGGTGCTGGCCCAAAAACAAAACGGCAAATTCACGGGCGAGCCCTGGCAGTTGATTCGACAGGTCTTGCGTGAAGCGCCGCAAAACGCCAACGCCCTCATCTTGGCGGGCACGGCGTCGTTCAACGATGGCAAGCCGGCCGACGCCGAGGGCTATTGGCTGGAAGCGCAAAAGCACTTGCCGCCGCAGTCGCCCGACGCCCAGCCCCTGGCCCGCGCCATCGATCAAGCCCGTGCCGCGCAAGGCAAGCCACCCATGGCTCAGGCCCAAGCCCAGCCCCAGCCGGGGGCGGCCAATGCCCGCGTGGTGGTGCGGGTTGAGGTGTCGGCCGCGGCCAAGCAGCAATTTGCCCCGGGCGATGCGGTGTTTGTGTATGCCCAGGCGCCGGGCCAGCGCATGCCGCTGGCGGTGGCGCGCACCACCTTGGGCGAATTGCCCAAGACCTTCGAGCTCACCGACGCCATGGCCATGGCACCCGGCCAAGGCGTGTCCAGCGTGCCTCAGGTGCGGGTCAGTGCCCGCATTTCCAAGTCGGGCAATGCCATTGCCCAGCCCGGCGATTGGGGGCAGGGCGTCGACAACGTGCCCACCGTGGGCGGCAACCCCATTGCGATCACGATTGCAGGCCCCCTGAAATGACAACACCCCGGGCCAGCCGGGGTGTCGTGGGGTGAAAGCCAGCGCGGGGCTCAGGACATGAGCAAGCCGTGGCTGCGGGCGTAGTGCAGGGTTTGGGTGCGGCTTTTCACGCCAATGCGACGGAACAGGCGCCACAGGTGCACCTTCACGGTGTGCTCGCTGATGCTCAGTTCGGCGGCGATGTCGCGGTTGGACAAGCCCCGGTCGAGCATGAGGATGAGCTGCTTTTGGCGCTTGGAGAGCTTGACCTCGCCCACCGGCACTTCGCCGTCTTCGTCGGGTTCGCTCAGGCCCAGCATGTCGGAAAACACTTGCGAGATTTCGGCCGAGTCGGTGGACTTTTCCAGATACATGTCGGCGCCGGCTTCGAGGCAGGCGTCGCGCGCTTCGCCCGAGGGCATGGCTGACACCACCACCAGCGGGGTTTCGGGGTAGAGCGACTTCACTTCTTGGATGCCGCTGGCGCCACGCACACCGGGCAGCAACAAGTCGAGCACAAACAATTCGGGCTCGCCGTGTTTGATCAGGGCGGCTTGCAATTCGCTGTATTTTTCGAGCTCGACCACTTTGGCCGAGGGTTTGATGCGACGCAGCAACATGGCCAGTGCTTGTCGCACCAGCGGATGGTCATCGATCACATAAATGCTCATGGGTCTCTCCGTAGGGTCTCGAGGGATGCGCGTGTTCAGTAAGACAAGCCCATGGCCGCTCGGACATCTTGCATGGTTTCTTGGGCAACTGAGCGTGCCTTTTGGGTTCCGGTGTGAACGATATCACGAACCAGCGACGGTTTCGTAATGAATTGTTCTGCGCGCTCCAGCATGGGTTGCTGTTCGCGCAAGATGCCATCGATCACGGGCTGCTTGCACTCCAGGCAACCAATGCCCGCACTTTGGCAACCGGTTTGCACCCACTCGCGGGTGGGCGCATCGCTGTAAACCTGATGAAACTGCCACACCGGGCAACGTGCCGGGTCGCCGGCATCGGTGCGTTTGACGCGCGCCGGGTCCGTGGGCATGCGCTTGACCTTTTGTTCGATGCTGGCGCGCTCTTCGCGAATGGCAATGGCGTTGCCATAGCTCTTGCTCATCTTGGCACCATCGAGGCCGGGCAAGCGGCTGGCTTCGGTGAGCAGGGCTTGGGGCTCCACCAAGATGGCCTTGCCCGTGCCTTTGAGGTGGGCTTGCAAGCGCTCGCGATCGTGTTGGTCGAGCTCAGGGGCCGTGGCCAGGTAAGACAGTGCGCCTTCCAAGGCCTGGGCGTCGCCCGCCTCTTGGTAGGCCTTGCGGGTTTTCTCCAGCCGCTTGACCGAGTCTTTGGGTAGTTTGTTCAGCGCCGCTTGCACCTTGTCTTCAAAGTGCGGCTCGCGGCCATACAGGTGGTTGAAGCGGCGTGCCGCTTCGCGGGTGAGTTCGACGTGGCTGGCTTGGTCTTCGCCCACCGGCACCCACTTGGCCTTGTAAATGAGGATGTCGGCCGCTTGCAGCAAGGGGTAGCCCAAAAAGCCGTAGGTCGACAAGTCGCGGTCTTTGAGTTTTTCTTGTTGGTCTTTGTAGGTCGGCACCCGCTCGAGCCAGCCCAGGGGCGTGCCCATGGCCAGCAAGGTGAAGAGTTCGGCGTGCTCGGGAATGCGGCTTTGCAAAAACAGGGTGCACTGGTTGGGGTCGAGGCCAGCGGCCAGCCAGTCGATGACCATTTCGTAGACGTTTTGCTCGATCACTTCCCGGTCTTCGTAGTGGGTGGTGAGGGCATGCCAGTCGGCCACGAAATAAAAGCAAGGCATTTGCGATTGCAACTTGACCCAATTTTTCAGGGCCCCGTGGTAATGGCCCAAGTGCAATGCGCCCGTGGGGCGCATGCCGGACAACGCGCGTTCTTCCATCAGTGAATACTCCCAATCAGGGGCCATAAGGCCCATTCCAAAGTTTGCAAGGTGAACGCCATCATGGGCCGCAGCCACCACTCGCTCACCACCCCCAGCAGCACCAGCGCCAGGACGACATAAAAACCATAGGGCTCCACGCGCGACACGGTGAGCGCGGCGCGCATGGGCAACACGCCCACCAGAATGCGCCCGCCGTCGAGCGGGGGCAGGGGAAAGAGGTTGAAGGCAAACATCACCACGTTGACCAGGATGCCGGCTTGGCAGACATCCAGCCAATAGCGCTCTTGCACCTTGAAATACACCAGGGCATTGAGCACCAGCGCCCAGGCCAGGGCTTGCAGCCAGTTGGACGCGGGGCCGGCCAGCGCCACCAGGGCCATGTCGCGCTTGGGTCGGTGGAGGTTGCGCCAGTTCACGGGGACGGGCTTGGCAAAGCCAAACAAAAACTGTCCGCCCGTGGAGAGGTAAAGCAACAAGGGCATGAGCACCGTGCCAATGGGGTGCACATGGGGCAGGGGGTTGGCGGTCACGCGCCCCAGCATGGCCGCCGTGGGGTCGCCCAAGCGCAAGGCCACATAACCATGCGCGGCTTCGTGCAAGGTGATGGCAAACAAGACGGGAAGGGCATAGACCGCAAGGGTCTGGATGAGATTGGCGGTGTCCACGGGGCGCATTCTCGCACCGCAGGTGCGAGGGTCAGGCTCAGCCGATCTGCCCGCGCCCCTGGCGAATGAGCAAGTAGTCGCCGCCCGTGGCCATGGGGGTGAGGTCGACCACAGTGGTGGGCTCGTTGGGGCAGGGCCCGGCTTCCAGCACCGCCGCCAGCTGGTGCTCGTAGCGCTCACGAATGGCTTCGGCATCGTTCAAGGGGTCGTCTTCGCCGGCGGGAATGAGGGTGGAGGCAATCAGGGCTTCACCATGGGCCTCCAACAAAGCCTGCACCGTGCGGTGGTCGGGCATGCGCAGGCCAATGGATTTGCGCTGCGGGTGGCAGACCCGGCGCGGCACTTCCTTGGTGGCTTCGAGCAAAAACGTGAAGGCGCCTGGCGTGTGTTGCTTGACCCAACGGAATTGCGCGTTGTTCAGGCGCGCATGGTTGGCCAGCTCGCTCAGGTCGCGGCACAGCAGCGACAAGTGGTGGCGCTCGTCCACACCGCGCAAGCGTCGGAGCTGGGTCACCGCGTCTTTGTCGTCGAGGTGGCACACCAGGGCGTAGCTGGAGTCGGTGGGCACGGCCAGCAAACCGCCCTTGCGCAGCAACTGCACCGCTTGCTGGATGAGCCGCGGCTGCGGGTTGTCGGGGTGAAGGGAAAACCACTGGGCCATGGCGTTATTGTGCGCGCTGTCGCTGCAAGTAGGCGCTGTGCACCCCGGCGGCTACGCCCGAGGCGGCAATGAGGGCCATGCCCCCCAGTGCCAGGCCGTGAGGCACTTCGCCAAACACCAGCCAGCCGCCCAGCGCAGAAAACGCAATCTGGGCATACATGAAGGGGGTGAGCTGGCTGGCGGGCGCACGCGAATACGCCAGGATGAGGAAGTAATGCCCCAGCGCCCCCATGACGCCCGAGAGCAGCAACAACAACCACACGAACATGGGCAGCTCCACGTTGCCGGGGTTGCCCATGACCACGCCCGCAATCAAGGTGCCCACCCAGCTGGTGTAGAAGTGAATGGTGAGCGGGTCTTCGGTGCGCGTCATGCGCGAGGTGAGGATTTGAAACAGCGCATTGGTGAGCACCAGCAGCAGCGGCAGCCACATGTTGAGCCAGTTCAGGCTGCCACCGGGGCGCACGATGAGCAGCGCGCCCATCAGGCCCGAACCCACAAACAACCAGCGCAGCGTGGGCACGTATTCATGCAAGGCCAAACGGGCCAAGATGGTGACCACCAATGGCGTGATGAGCACCACCGAAGCGAATTCGCCCATGGGCATGCGCATGAGGCTTAAAAACGCCACCAAACTGCAAGTGACCAACAACAGGCCGCGCACCACATGCCAGCCCAGCATGCGGGTCTTGAGCAAACCCCAGCCCCGCATGGGCGCGAGGTAAGCGGTGGTGAGGATGGACTGGATCAGGTAGCGGATGAACAGCACCAGCATCAGCGACTGCGACTGCAACAAAAACTTGTTGGTGGTGTCCAAGGTGGCGAACGACGCCAGCGCGGCCAGGGTGAAGGCAATGCCCGACCACAGTTGAGAGGAAGCCGGGTTCAAGGACTGGGCTCAGTGCTGGATGCGATCGGCGAGGACTTCCCACACCGGGGGCAAGTCGCCGGGCAGCCAAGGCAAGCCACCCAAATCGATGTGGCTTTCTTCGGGGCTGTGAAAGTCGCTGCCGCGTGAGGCCAGCAAACCAAACTCACGCGCCACCTCGGCGTAGGCGATGGCGTCTTGCGAGGAGTGCGAGCCGGTGACGACTTCGATGCCTTCGCCGCCATGCTGTTTGAACTCGGTGAGCAAGGCGTATTCTTCGGTGGGGCTAAAGCCATAGCGGGCCGGGTGGGCCACGATGGCCAGGCCGCCGCCGTCGCGAATCCAGCGCACCGCATCGCCCAGCCGGGCCCATTTGTGTGGCACATAGCCGGGCTTGCCCTCGGTGAGAAAACGCCGAAACACCTCGTGGGTGGAGCTGCACACGCCGCTTTCCACCAAAAAGCGGGCAAAGTGGGTGCGCGAAATCAGCTCGGGGTTGCCCACAAATTTCAGGGCACCTTCAAAGGCGCCGCGAATGCCCACTTGGGCGAGTTGGTCGGACATTTCTTGTGCCCGCAAGCCACGACCGCCTCGGGTGCTGGCCAAGCCGGAGGCCATGCGTGGGTCGCTGGCGTCAAAGCCCAGGCCCACGATGTGCACGGTTTTGTCGGCAAAGGTGACGGAAATTTCGACACCGCTGAGGTAGGGCAGTTGCAGCTCGCGCGCCACCTGCGCCGCCTCCACGCAACCGCCCAGTTCGTCGTGGTCGGTGAGGGCCCACAGCTCGACGCCATTGGCCTTGGCGCGATGCGCCAATTGGGTGGGCGTGAGCGTGCCATCCGACACCACGGAGTGACAGTGCAAATCGGCGTTGAGGATGGCCATGGGGGACATTCTAAAAGCGGGCGTCGACCACGCGCAGCTGCACCTCGGTCTGGCCCTGCCAGGTGTTGGACTCCAGGGCAAACAACAGCTCGCATTCGGGGGGCAAGGGCTCGGCGCGGCCAAACCAGATGCCCGCCACGCGCTGGCCGTGCACATCGAGTTGCAGCTTGAGGTGACGCTCGCCCACCCGGCGTTGTTGCACCACCCGCACGAGGTTGCAAAACAGCGGTTCGGCAAAGCCTTGGCCCCACACCTGTTGGCGCAGCAGCTCGGCGGTGTCCACCGTGAGCCATTCGGGGGCCAAGGGGCCATCGTGGCGCAACACCTGTTGCAAGTCCTCTGGGGCCAGGGTTTCGCTGGCGACTTCGGCCAGGCTGTGCGCAAAGGTGGCGAGGCCATCGCGGTGCAAGGTGCAACCCGCCGCCATGGCGTGCCCGCCAAAGCGTTGCATCAGGCCCGGGTGCCGCTTGCTGATGAGGTCCAGCGCATCGCGCAAATGAAAGCCGGGGATGGAGCGGCCCGAGCCGCGCAACCACTCGGGGTGTTGGGCGTTGGCGGCCAACACAAAGGTCGGGCGGTGCCAAGCCTCTTTGAGGCGCGAGGCCACGATGCCCACCACCCCTTCGTGAAAGCTGGGGTCGAACACACACAGCGCCGGGGCCGATGCATCGCCCAGGCTGGCTTGGGCCAAGGCCAGCGCGCTGGCGTGCATGTCGGTTTCCAGCTCGCGGCGTTGGCGGTTGATGTCATCGAGTTGCTGGGCCAAGTGGCGGGCCTCATGGTCATCGTCGGTGACCAGGCACTGAATGCCCATGCGCATGTCGGCCAGACGCCCGGCGGCGTTGATGCGCGGGCCCAGCGCAAAGCCCAGATCGGCGGCGCTGGCGGCGCTGACCATTCGACCCGACACCTCGAACAAGGCCTGCAAGCCCGGGGGCAGTCGGCCCCGGCGCATGCGCGCCAAGCCCTGTTGCACCCACCGCCGGTTGTGTTCATCCAGGGGCACCACATCGGCCACCGTGCCCAGCGCCACCAGCGGCAGCAAGTCATCGAGGCGGGGTTCGGCATCGGCGGCAAAAGCCCCTTGCGCGCGCATCTCAGCGCGCGTGGCCAGCAGCAACTGAAACATCACGCCCACCCCGCTCAGGTGTTTGCTGGGGTAGTGGCAACCCGGCTGGTTGGGGTTGATCAGGTGCTCGGGCTCGGGCAGGGCTTGCCCGGGCAAATGGTGATCGGTGATGAGCACCTTCAGGCCCAGGGCGCGGGCATGGGCCACGCCCTCGACGCTGGCGATGCCGTTGTCGACGGTGATCAGCCAGTCGGCCCCCAAGGCGTGCACGCGATCGGCAATGGGTGGGGTGAGGCCGTAGCCGTCTTGTGCCCGGTCGGGCACCACAAAGTCCACGTGCAGGGCCCCGAGTCGGCGCAGGCCGCGCAGGCCTACCGCACAGGCGGTGGCGCCGTCGCAGTCGTAATCGGCCACGATCACCAACCGCGCTTGGCGCGCAATGGCTTGGGCCAGGCTGGCCGCCGCCTCGGCCATGCCTTTGAGCAACAGCGGCGAGGGCAGGTGGCTCAGGCTGGGGTCCATGTGCTGGGCGTCGGTGACGCCGCGTGCGCCCCACAGCCGCGCCAGCAAGGGGTGAGGGGCGGGCCCTTGGGCCGGGGCCGCCAAGGGCAAGCCTTCGCGAACCGCCCAGCGGCGTGTCACGCCCATGGCACCTCCCACAAGCCCAGGGCTTGCAGGGCTTGACCCACCTTGAGGCGACGCCAGCGTTGCCACCACGACAACTGGGTTTGCGTGTCCAGCCCATAGCAGCGGCGGTGCGACCCCAAGCAAGCATGCACCCACAACGGCGTTTGGGCCGCTTGCGCTTGGGCCCAGGCGCTTTGCAAGGCGGCTTCGGTGGCGGCCAAGCCCTCGGCAGTGCCCTCCCAGCGGTGCACGTCGGGCAATCGATCGGGCAAGGCCAGGTGCGGTTCGCCCAGCCCGTGCACCCACAGCGAGTTCACCGGGGGCAAGCCTTGTTCAGCGCGCTCGTCGTTGATGGGGTGGGTGTAGAACAGCATTTGCATTTCCATGTGCAAGCGACCCAGTGGCGCGGGCCAGGGCTGCGTTTGCATCAGGGCTTGCACATCTTGGCCCGAAGCCCGAGCCAAGCTGAAGGCGGGCCAACCCGACAGCGCGGGCCCGCTGAGGTGCCAGTGCAAGGGGTCGTGCCAGCTCAGGGTCAAGCCGTCTTCGGCAAACAGCGCTTGGGCCGCTGCCAGCAAGCGGCGTGAATGGTCTTCGCTCAGCGACAAATCGCGGGGCAAGCCCATGTAGGTTTGGCCATTGCCCATTTGCCAGTGGCAGGGCGTGACCCAGGCTTGCCAGCCCGTGGTTTCGGGGTGGGCCTGAGCGGCGCGGGCCCAGTCGTGGGTGCGGGGCAAACCACAGGCCATGGCCTGGGCTTGTTCCACCACGGTGAGGCGGTCGGTGTCGGTGAGGGTGTGGGCGTGATCAAAACCGTGGCGATCCAAGGCCCAGCGTGCCAGAGTGGGCGGGCAAGGCCGCGAGAGGACCGATGCAGGCCAGGTGGTGGCGGGGGTGGCCAATTCGGTCACCCAGGCGTTGGTGGGGCGTTGCTCAGGCATGGGGAGGCATTGTCGGTGTTTTCCCGCGCTCGGTCACAATACGCCCATGTCTTCGTATCAAGGCCCTCCGTTTGAAATCGCCTTGGGCTGGCGCTACACCCGCAGTGGTCGTTCCGCCCGGCGCAATGGGTTCATTTCTTTCATCTCCACCGTGTCCATGCTGGGCATTGGCTTGGGCGTGGCGGCCCTGATCATCGTGTTGTCGGTGATGAATGGCTTTCAAAAGGAAGTGCGCGACCGCATGCTGGGCGTGGTGCCCCATGTGCAGGTGTTGCGCACCGATGGCGATGCGCTGCAGAACCCGCAGGCGCTCATGCAAACCCTGCTCACCCAAGGCCAGGCCTTGGGGGTGGTGGCGGTCACCGATGAAGTCGACGGCCAGTCGCTGATGGCCCGAGGCGAAGCCATGCGGGGCGCGGTGGTGCGGGGCATTGACCCCGAACGCGCGCCCACCGTGAGCGACGCCTTTGCGCGCCTGGATCCCCAAATCTTGGCGGCCCTCAAGCCGGGCTCGTTTGGCGTGGTGTTGGGCCGTGAGCTGGCTTATGCCTTGGGGGTTTCGGCGGGCGACCAGGTGACCCTGGTGGCCCCGGGTGGTCAGGTGACGCCAGCGGGCACGGTGCCCCGCATGAAGGCCTTGCGCGTGCTGGGCACGCTGGACTCGGGTCACTACGAATACGACGCCACCCTGGCCCTGATGCACAAAGACGATGCCGCGCGCATTTACCGCGTGGCCGGGCCCACCCAAATTCTGGTGCGCCTCAAAGACCCCATGACTGCGCCCCGCGTGGCGCGCGACCTGTTGCCGGTGGTGGGCCTCACGCATTGGGTGCGCGACTGGACGCACCTGAACCGCACTTGGTTTGCGGCGGTGCAAATTGAAAAACGCATGATGTTCATCATCCTCACCCTCATCGTGGCGGTGGCCGCTTTTAACCTGGTGTCCACCTTGGTGATGACCGTCACCGACAAGCGTGCCGACATTGCCATCTTGCGCACGCTGGGCGCGAGCCCCAGCAGCATCATGGCCATCTTCATGGTGCAAGGCGCGGTGGTGGGTGTGTTGGGCACCTTGGGCGGCATGGGCTTGGGGCTGCTGGTGGCCTTCAACATCGATGTCATCGTGCCGGCGGTGGAGCAGTTGCTGCAACAAAGCTTTTTGCCGCGCGACATCTACCTCATCAGCCGCATGCCCAGCGACCCCCAAGCCAGCGACATCGTGCCCGTGGTGGTGGTGTCGTTGATCATGGCCTTGTTGGCCACGGTGTATCCCAGCTGGCGCGCCAGCCGCACCCAGCCGGTGGAGGCCTTGCGCCATGAGTGAACCCGTGATTCGAGCCCAAGGGGTGACCCGAACCTTCACCACCGGCCCGCATCCCGTGCCGGTGTTGCAAGGCATCGATTTGCAAGTGCTGGCCGGGCAAACCGTCTCGCTGGTGGGCCGTTCGGGCTCGGGCAAAAGCACCTTGCTGCATGCCTTGGGCGGCCTCGACCGCCCCGACGCCGGCCAGGTGTGGTGGGGCGACTGGGCGGTGCGCCACGAGGCCGTGGGCGAACTTGGCCGCCGGCGCAATGCCCACTTGGGTTTTGTTTACCAGTTTCACCACCTCATTGCCGAACTCAGCGCCGAAGACAACGTGGCCATGCCCCTGTGGATTCGTCGCCTGCCCCGAGCCCAAGCCCGCGAGCAGGCACTGCACGCCTTGGCCCAAGTGGGGCTGGCCGAGCGGGCCCAGCATTTGCCCTCGGAACTCTCGGGGGGCGAGCGCCAGCGCGTGGCCCTGGCTCGGGCTTTGGTGACCCAGCCCGCGTGCGTGCTGGCCGATGAGCCCACGGGCAACCTCGACCGCCAAACCGCCGACCAGGTGTTCGAACTCATGTTGCGTTTGTCGCGCGAGCAGGGCACGGCGTTTGTGCTGGTGACCCACGACGTGGGGTTGGCGCGTCGCTGCGATGTGCAGTGGCACATGAACCAAGGCCGCTTGCAGGCCCCAGAAGAGGAAGCCTGAAATGACCCAGTGGATTGACACGCATTGCCACCTCGACGCCGCTGAGTTCGAGGCTGATCGCGACGCGGTGCGCGCCCAAGCGCGTGAGGCCGGGGTGGCCATGTGCATTTGGCCGGCGGTGCGGGTGGCCGATTTCGAGCGGGTGCAACGCGGTGCACGGGCCCATGGAGATGCCTACGCCCTGGGCATTCACCCCTTGTGTGCCGCCCAGGCCACCGAGGCCGATGTGGCGGCGCTGGATCAAGCCCTGACCGATGCCCGCGACGACCCGAACTTGGTGGTGGTGGGCGAAATTGGCCTCGACGCCTGGGTGCCCGAGGCCCGCGATCGCCAGGCCTGGGACCACCAGGTGCGCCTCTATCGCGAACAACTCAAACTGGCGCGCCGCCATGGTTTGCCCGTGTTGTTGCACGTGCGCAAAAGCGCCGACGCGCTGCTCAAGGGCTTGCGCGACATTCCGGTGTCGGGCGGGGTGGCGCATGCCTTCAATGGCAGTTGGGCGCAGGCCCAGTCCTTCACCGATCGGGGCTTTGTGCTGGGCTTTGGCGGCGCCATCACCCATGAGCGGGCCTTGAATTTGCGGCGACTGGCCACCCGCTTGCCCTTGGGTGCGCTGGTGGTGGAAACCGATGCCCCCGACATGCCGCCGAACTGGTTGTATGTGACCGCCCAAGACCGCCAAGCGGGTCAAGCGCAGGGCCGCAACACCCCGGGCGAGTTGCCCCGTGTGGCCGAAACGGTGGCGCAGCTTCGCGGGCTCACGCCCGAGGCCTTGGCCGAGGCCACCACCGCCAACGCCCGGCGGGCCTTACCCCGCCTTGCGGCCCTGATGGCGGCGCGCGCATGAGGCGTCGCCGCGCCGCGAACGCGCTGCCCGAGGTCAACACCTCGGACATGGACGGGGTGCGCCATTTGCATTTGGGCAGCCCCTGGATTCAGGGCAGCATGCGCATCAAAAAGCCTTTTGACATCGAACTGGAATACGTGCAGCGCATGATGGCTTGGCTGCTCTTCATGCCCATCGACAGTGTGGGTCAGCGCCACGCCATGCAGCTGGGGCTGGGGGCGGCGGCGATCACCAAGTTTTGTCACCACCACTTGCGCATGACCACCACGGCCATTGAGCTCAACCCGCAGGTGGTGGCCGCTTGCCGCTTGTGGTTCAAGTTGCCGCCTGACGACGAGCGTTTGAGTGTGATTTTGGGCGACGCCGCCGAGGTGGCCGCCAGCGACCACTGGGCGGGCCAGATCGATGCCTTGTGCGTCGACCTCTACGACGAGGAGGCGGCAGCACCCGCCCTCGACAGCCCCGACTTTTACGCCCACTGCCGCCACTTGCTCACCGACGATGGGGTGATGACGGTGAACGTGTTTGGACGCCAGTCCAGCGAGGACCAAACCGTGGCCACCTTGTGCGAAGTGTTTGGCGCGGCGTGCGTGTGGCGCTTTGCCCCCACCCGCGAGGGCAATGCGGTGTTGATGGCCACCCGACACCCGGTGGCGATGAGCCGCGAGGCCCTCACCCAGCAAGCCGAAGCGATTGCCAGCCGTTGGCCTTTGCCCGCGCTGCGATGGATCAAGGGCCTGAGTGCCCCAACTGTAGGAAAGTGAAGAACATGATGGCAGACCACGCACTGCGCGCGCAGTTGCACAACGAAGTGCACGCCCGCCCGCCAGAGCCCATGGCCACGCGCATGGCCATCACCCATGTGGTGATGCTCGCCAACGAAGCCCAGCGCCAGCAAAGCCGCGCGCAATTGGCCCTGCTTTTGCAAAACCACCACGTGGCCCCGCCCGCCGATACGGCTGCCCACGTGCGGGCCGACTTGGGCGCCTTTCGCTTGCGCTGGGAAATGCACACCGAGTTTGTGAGCTGGACCTTCATGCGACCCATGGCGCCCGAGGAAATCACGCCCAACCCGGCGGCCAATGCCCTCATGGCCGTACCCCAGGCTTGGTTGCAAGCGCTGCCGGGCGAGGCCATGGTGCGCTTGCACCTGTGGGTGATGCCCAACCCTGCCGATGCCGCCCGTCAGGCCCTGAGCAGCCTCATGCGCGAGGACACCTTGGTGAGCTCCCGCGTGGCCAATGGGCAAGCCGAGTTGCACACCGACTTTCAAGTCCACCCCGACGGCCATGCCCGCATGCTGATCCTGCACGAGCCCATCACCGAACGGCGTCTGGGCCGCTTGGTGCAGCAGGTGTGCGAGATCGAAACCTACCGCCTCATGGCCTTGCTGGCTTTGCCCACGGCCCGGGAATCGGTGCCCTTGCTGGCCCATGCCGAGGCCGAGTTGGCCGAGCTGGCCACGGCCATCCAAACCGCCGAGCGCCACGAGGAAGCCCGCCTGTTGGAGCGCCTGACCCGCCTGGCCAGTGCACTCGAAGGCCAATACGCGGCTCAGCACAGCCGCTTTTCGGCCAGCCGGGCTTACTTTCAGTTGGTCGACCAACGCGTGATCGACATTCGCGAGTCCAGCATCGGGGGCGCGCAAACCGTGGGCGAGTTCTTGTTGCGCCGCCTCTCGCCTGCACGCAGCACCTGCGAATCGGTGTCGCAACGGCAAATTGCCTTGTCCGAAAGGGTTTCTCGGATGAGCAATTTGTTGCGCACACGCGTCGACATTGAGCAAGAGCGCAGCTCCCAGGATTTGCTCGCGGCCATGAACCGCCGCCAGCACCTGCAGCTCAAACTGCAAAGCACCGTCGAGGGTTTGTCGGTGGCGGCCATCAGTTACTACATCGTGGGCTTGCTGAAATACATGGCCCTGGGCCTGGAGTCCAAGGGCTGGCTGCACGATGCCGAGTGGGTGGCGGCCTGGCTTGTCCCGGCGGTGGCAGTGATCGTTTGGTGGTTCATGCGACGATTGCATCACCGTGTGCTCCGTCAGGGCGATGACCCTCAACATTGACCGTTTCAAGACCATGAACCCTCACCTGCCGTTTGATTTCTCAACGGGCTATGCCACCCAGCGCTTGCCCGTGTTTGCTCGCAACGTGGTTTCCACCTCGCACCCGCTGGCCGCTCAGGCTGGGTTGCGCATCTTGTGGCAAGGGGGCAATGCGGTGGACGCCGCCATTGCCGCCGCGGCGGCCATCACCATCACCGAGCCGGTGAGCAACGGCCTGGGCTCCGACGCCTTTTGCATTTTGTGGGACGGTCAGCAGTTGCATGGCCTGAATGCCTCGGGGTGTGCGCCCGCCACCTGGACGCCCGAGTATTTCCAGCGCAAATATGGCGACCAGCCCAAGCCGCCCAAGCGGGGCTACGACTCGGTGACCGTGCCCGGCGCCGTGGCCAGCTGGGTGGCCATGAGCGAGCGCTTTGGCAAGCTGCCCTTCGAGGACTTGCTGCAACCGGCCATTGAGATTGCCGAGCGCGGTTACCTCATGCCCGTGGTGGTGCAACAAAAGTGGGAGGCCGCTGTGGCCGAGATCCACAACCAGCCCGGCTTTGCCGAGGTGTTCATGCCTTGGGGCCGCGCCCCGGCGGTGGGCGAGTTGTTCCAGTTTCCGTCGGCGGCCAAGGGCTTGCGCGCGATTGCCAAAACCAAAGGTCAGGCCTTGTATGGCGGCGAAATTGCCGAGGCCTTGGCCCGCCATGCCGCCGCCCACGGGGGCAGCCTGAGCGTGAAAGACCTGGCCGACTACCGCCCCGAATGGGTCACGCCCATTGCCAAGCACTACCGGGGCTACACCTTGCACGAAATCCCGCCCAATGGCCAAGGCATTGCCGCGCTCATCGCCTTGGGCATTTTGTCGAACTTCGATTTGGCCAGCCACGCGGTCGATGGCGTCGATTCTCAACACTTGCAAATCGAGGCCATGAAGCTGGCCTTTGCCGATGTGTATCGCTACGTGGCCGACCCCCGCGCCATGTCCGTCACGCCCGAGCAAATGCTCGACGACGCCTACCTGGCTTCGCGCGCCAAGTGCATTGACCTGAAGCGGGCCCAAAACTTTCAGGCCGGTAACCCGGTCAAGGGCGGCACCATCTACCTCACCGCCGCCGACGAAAACGGCATGATGGTGAGCTTCATCCAAAGCAACTACATGGGCTTTGGTTCGGGCTGTGTGGAGCCCACCTTTGGTGTGAGTTTGCAAAACCGAGGCCATGGTTTCTCCACCGACCCCAAGGGCTTGAACCCCGACAACCTGGTGGCCCCGGGCAAGCGCCCCTTCCACACCATCATTCCGGCTTTCCTCACCAAAGACGGTCAGCCCGTGATGAGCTACGGCGTGATGGGCGGCAACATGCAGCCCCAAGGCCACATGCAAACCCTGGTGCGCATGCTCGACTACGGACAAAACCCGCAGGCCGCGTGTGACGCACCCCGTTGGCGCTTCAACCAGGGGCTGAACCTCAACGTGGAATCGGTCATGAACCCCGACACGGTGCAGGGCTTGCTGGCCCGTGGCCACGAGCTCGACGTCATCAACGACAGCTACCAAGACTTTGGCTCTGGCCAGTTCATTTGGCGTGCGGGTGACCCCAAAGTGGAAGGCTATGTGGTGGCCAGCGACTCGCGCCGCGATGGTTTGGCCGCAGGCTTTTGATGGCCACCTCCGCGCCCGCGCCTGAGCCCATCGACCCTGCCGTTCACCGGCTGGGCTTGTGGCTGGCCATCGTGGGGGCCATTGCCTTCAGTGGCAAGGCCATTTTTGTGAAGCTGATTTACCGGCATCACATCGACCCGGTGACGCTCATCATGCTTCGCATGTTGTTGTCCTTGCCGATGTTTCTGGCCATGGCCTGGTGGGCCAGCCGCCAAACCCATGCCCGCGCCAACCCGCTCACCCGCGCCGACATCTTGCCGATTGCAGGCCTGGGGTTCATTGGTTATTACCTCGCCAGCTACCTCGACTTTCTGGGCTTGCAATACGTGACGGCCAGCTTGGAGCGGTTGATTCTGTATTTGAACCCCACGCTGGTGATGGTGCTGAGCTGGGTCTTGTTTCGCAAAACCGTGGGCCTGCAACGCATGCTGGCCATGGCGGTGAGCTACGCCGGCGTGTTGGTGGTGTTTGGCCACGAGGTGAGCCTCGAAGGCGCCGATGTGGCCTTGGGCGTGGCGCTGGTGTTTGCCAGTGCGCTGGTTTACGCCCTCTACCTGATTTACAGCGGCCAAGTGGTCAAGCGCATTGGCTCCATGCGATTGGTGGGCTTGGCCTCCACCGTGGCGTGTGCCTTCAGCATTGCGCAGTTTGTGGTGGTTCAGCCCATGGCGGTGGCCGACATTCCGGCAGCGGTGTGGTGGCTGTCCTTGGCCAATGCGGTGTTTTGCACCGTCACCCCCGTGCTGTTGGTGATGATGGCCATCGAACGGGTGGGCGCTGGCCTGGCCGCGCAAGCGGGCATGGTGGGCCCCATGTCCACGATTTTGATGGGGGTGCTCATCTTGGGTGAGCCCTTCAATCAGTGGGTGATCGTCGGCACCGCTTTGGTGTTGGCGGGTGTTTATATGGTGTCTCGTTTAGGAGGAAAGTGACATGGACTTTGGACTCAAAGGCAAATGGGCCCTGGTGGGCGGAGCCAGCAAGGGCTTGGGTTTTGGCTGCGCCGAGGCGCTGGCCAAAGAGGGTTGCAACCTGGTGATCGTGGCGCGCCGCGCCGAGGTGCTGCAAGCGGCCGCGCAAGCTTTGCGTGCGCACGGCACCACCGTGCTGGCTGTGGCCGACGACATCACCACCCCGGCGGGGCGTGAGGCGATTTGGTCGGTGGCCGGTGGCCCCGGCAAGGCCTTTGACATCGTGGTGACCAACGCCGGTGGGCCGCCCCCGGGCGACTTCCGCGACTGGGGCCGCGACGAATGGATCAAGGCCGTGGACGCCAACATGCTCACGCCCATTGAACTCATCAAAGCCACCATCGATGGCATGGCCGAGCGTGGCTTTGGCCGCATCGTCAACATCACCAGCAGCTCGGTGAAGTCGCCCATTGAGATTTTGGGCTTGTCCAACGGCGCACGCAGTGGCCTCACCGGCTTCGTGGCGGGCGTGGCGCGCAACCCCAACCTGGTGTCGCGCAACGTGACCATCAACAACCTGTTGCCTGGCTCCTTCGACACCGACCGCATTCGCGCCACCATCACCGGGGCGTCGAAGAAAACGGGCCAAAGCGAAGAGGCCGTGCGTGCCGCGCGCATCAAAACCATTCCCGCAGGCCGCTTCGGCGAAGCCAAGGAGTTTGGTGAAGCCTGTGCTTACCTGTGCAGCCAGCAAGCCGCCTACATCACGGGCCAAAACCTGTTGATCGACGGCGGGGCGTATCCGGGCACCTATTGAGGCTCTGGTTAATTCGCGCCTTGATGCACGTTCTCATCGTCAATCTGCTCAATGATCGAGCCTGAGCGCGGGGGTTTTGCGTCGCTGAGCTGCGGACGTTTGAGGCCCGATTGCAAGTCGTCGATGTGCTCAAACAAGTCATCGTTGACGTGTTGCCAAAGTGGGTCGAGGATGAATTCCATGCCTTCGCGGCGAGCGAGTTTGGCGGCGGGCACGAAGTCGCTGTCGCCCGAGACCAAGATGATGGTTTGCGCTTGTTTTTTGAGGGTGATGCTGGCGATGTCAATGGCAATGCGCATGTCGACACCCTTTTGTCGCAGCCCGAGTTCCACGTCGTCGGCTTTCATGTCGTGCCAGAAGTTGTAGGCATGGGCCAAAAGCTTGGCTTGCTCTGGCGTGAAGCTGACTTGCAAGGTTTGGGGTTGGCTTGTGTCCGTTGCGTTTTGCAGCAATGGCAGCAAGGTTTGCAATGGCGACAGTTGCTGTCTGGTTTTGAGGATGTCTTTGTTGAACTTCGGCAACAGCGACCAGTCGTGTTCACGGGTGACTTTGCCCAAACGCAAGGCCACTTTGCGCTCTTTGCGCAGGCACTGAAACAACGCCTCGCGGTGCAGGGCTACGTCCGATTGCGAAAAGTCGACAGATTTATTGGCGATGGGGTGATGCGCTTTGCCGGTGTAAGGCTGGGCGTCATAGAAGAAGGCTCGGTAGAGGTGCTGCTGCCAATTGCGCCCACTGCCGCGTTTGAGGCGCATGACATGTTGGAAGCAGAGTTCGCGCACAGCCCGCGCAATTTTTTCGGGGGTGTCGATGTCGCCAGGGGGGAGCAGGCGACGGATTCGCTTTAGAAAAAAGCCACCGTCGATGAGGATCGCAATCTGTTGCGTGCTCATGCGGCCGCCTGTTAGCGAAGGCCAAAAAAGTGAAAGCCCCAGGGGGTCGGCACACTCTCGGAATCGGTGAGAGGGCGTACTGCCAAGGGGCGAATGTGGATGAGATTATAAACAAGGCCTTGAAGCATGCGGGTCTCCCTGTTAACCCTTACATGAGCTGTGCTTGCCGCATGCCTTTGAGGATAGGAATAGGGCGAGTTAAGGATTGGATGTGAATAAAAAGGGGTGCTCATCAACCCCTATATTAGTTCTAAAAACCAATCAAATATCAATACTTAAGATTAATTTACAAGTAAGGCCTTTTCGATTCCTTTAGGCTCAGGTTGCCCTCTGCCTGGACGACACCCAAATGCCCCCCACGATCAGCGCAAACGCCACGGCGTGATAAGCGCGTGGCGCCTCACCCAGCAACAGGGTGGAAATCACCGCCGCAAACAATGGGGTGAGGTTGGCGAAAAAGCCCGCCACATTGGGGCCCGCCTGTTGCACCCCCAAGCCCCAGCAGCGGTAGGCCAGCACCGCTGGGCCAATCACCACGTAAATCAGGGTGAGCACCAGGGTGGTGTTCCATTCGATGTGGGCCGGCGTGGTGGCCCATTCGGTGGCGGTGAACAAGCCGCCCCAACCCAAGCCAAACACCACCTGAGCCATGAGGAAAAACGCCCAGTTGCGCCGCAGCTCGGGCGGGTCGCGGTCTTGTGAGAGCAGCCAGCTGTAGACCGACCAGCACAGCGTGGCGATGAGCACGTAGATGTCGCCCACCACCCAACGCACCTGCAAGAGGCTGGACAAGTCGCCACGGGAGAGCACAAACAACACCCCCAGCACCGACAGCGCGGCCCCCATCAGCTGGCGCGCCTGAATGCGCTGGCCAAAAAACAAGGCGCCCAAGGCCAGCATGAACACGGGGCCGCTGGAGGCCACCAAGGTCACGTTGATGGGCGAAGAGGTGTGCAAGGCCAGGTATTGAAACGAGTTGTAGCAACCCACGCCCAACAGCGCCAACACGGCATAGCGACGCCAGTGGGGCCACACCGGGCTCGACGGCTTGAGCACGGGATAGGCCAAGGGCAAGAGCAACAAAAACGCGCCCAGCCAACGCAAAAAGTTCAGGGTCAGCGGCGGCACATAGGGGTAAACCAGACGGCCCACCACGGCATTGCCCGCCCACAGCAAAGGGGGAACCAGCAGCAACAAAGCGGTCTTGGGGGTGAGGTGGGCAAATTGAGTGCTCATGGGCCGCGACTCTAGCGCATACCGCCTGTCGCCTGGGCAAAAGCCGAGACGCCCAAGGAAATGGTTTTGTGGGAGCATGCGCCCCATTGCATCAAAGGAGATGAGCATGACCAAAGCCGTTGTGATCGACCAAGTGGGCGGTCCCGAAAACATGAAGATTGTGGATGTCGAAGTCGGTGAACCTGGCCCCGGCGAGGTTCGCATTCGCCACAAGGCCATTGGCCTGAACTTCATCGATGTGTATCAGCGCACCGGCCTTTACCCCTTCCCCATGCCCCTGAAGTTGGGCATGGAAGCCTCGGGTGTGATCGAGGCCGTGGGCGAGGGCGTGACCCATTTGAAGGTGGGCGACCGCGCCGCCTATGCCAGCAACCCCCCGGGCAGCTACAGCGAAGCCCGCGTGATGCCCGCCAAAACGGTGTGCAAGCTGCCCGATGCGATTTCGTTTGAAACCGGTGCGGCCATGATGCTCAAGGGCATGACGGCGGGTTATTTGCTCAAGCGCACCTTGCCCGTGCAAGGCCTGCAAAAGGGCGACCACGTGCTCTTCCATGCCGCTGCGGGCGGTGTGGGCCTGATTGCCTGCCAATGGGCCAAGGCCTTGGGCTTGCAACTCATTGGCACGGCGGGCAGCGACGCCAAGTGCGAGCTGGCCAAGTCGTATGGCGCCGCGCACGTCATCAACTACAGCACCGAAGACTTCTTGCCCCGCGTGAAGGAAATCACCGGCGGCAAGGGCGTGAAGGTGGTTTACGACTCGGTGGGCAAAGACACCTGGGACAAATCGCTGGATTGCTTGCAGCCCTTTGGCTTGATGGCCAGCTTTGGCAATGCCTCGGGCCCTGTGGCGCCGTTTGCGCCGGGCCTGTTGGGCCCCAAAGGCTCACTCTACGTGACCCGCTGCACCTTGTTCACCCATTTGGCGACCCGCGAGTCGGCCCAAGCCTTGGCCGATGAGCTGTTCCAAGTGGTGGTGTCGGGCGACGTGAAGATCCCTATCGAGCAGACCTACCCGCTCGACCAAGTGCAGCAAGCTCACCGTGACTTGGAAGCCCGCAAAACCACGGGCTGCACGATCATTACCCTCTGACCCCAACGGGTCAGAGCAGCTCGCCCCGCAACGAGTGCGGCAACGCCCCTGTGATGCGCACGTTCACCAGTTGACCGGCCAATCGCTCGGGCTGCGGCCCGACGGGGAAGTTCACCACCCGGTTGCACTCGGTGCGGCCCATCCATTCGGTGTCGGGGTGCTTGCGCGAGGGCCCTTCCACCAAGATGCGCTGTTCGGTGCCCACCAGGCTTTGGCCAATGCGCTGCACCTCGGCCTCGATGGCGGCTTGCAAGGTTTGCAAGCGCTGCAACTTCACCTCGTGGGGCGTGTCGTCGTGCAAGCTGGCCGCCGGCGTGCCGGGGCGTGGGCTGAAGATGAAGCTGAAGGACGCATCGAACTTCAAGTCGTCGATCAGCTTCATGAGCTGGGCAAAGTCTTCATCGGTTTCGCCCGGAAAGCCCACGATGAAGTCGGCGCTCAGTGACAGGTTGGGGCGAATGGCGCGCAGCTTGCGAATGATGCTCTTGTATTGCAGGGCGGTGTAGCCGCGCTTCATGGCCATGAGGATGCGGTCGGAGCCGTGTTGCACCGGCAAGTGCAAATGGCTCACCAACTGCGGCACCTTGGCGTAGACATCGATCAGGCGCTGGGTGAACTCGTTGGGGTGGCTGGTGGTGTAGCGAATGCGCTCCACACCCGGAATGGCGGCCACGCACTCGATGAGCCAGGCAAAGTCGCCAAAGGCCGGGTCGGTGGCGTTGGGGTCGCGGTAGGCGTTGACGTTTTGCCCCAGCAGGTTGATTTCTTTCACCCCTTGGGCCACCAGGCTGGCCACTTCGGTGAGCACGTCGTCCAGTGGCCGGTTCACCTCTTCGCCCCGGGTGTAGGGCACCACGCAGTAGCTGCAATATTTGGAGCAGCCCTCCATGATGGACACAAAGGCCGAGCCGCCCGAGGCTTTGGGGGTGGGCAAGTGATCGAACTTTTCGATTTCGGGAAATTCGATGTCCACCTGTGAGCGGCGGTCGCGCTGGCTTTGGGCCAACAAGTCGGGCAAGCGGTGCAAGGTTTGCGGGCCAAACACCACGTCCACATAAGGCGCACGCTCCACGATGGCTGCGCCTTCTTGGCTGGCCACGCAGCCGCCAACGGCGATTTGCACGCCTTTTTGTTTCAGGTGTTTGATGCGCCCCAAATCGGAAAACACCTTCTCTTGCGCTTTCTCGCGCACCGAGCAGGTGTTGAAGACGATGAGGTCAGCTTGTTCCGGATCGGAGGTGGGCTCGTAACCCTGGGCGGCGGCCAGCACGTCGCCCATCTTCTCCGAGTCGTATTCGTTCATCTGGCAACCGAAGGTCTTGATGAAGACTTTGCGAGTCATGGTGTTGATCCAGTGGCAAAGAAAGCCAGGATTCTCCCATGATCAGCCCTCCGAGATCTTGCGGCCGTTGAGCGGTTGAACAGGGCGGGCGTTCATCTTGTAGGGGAACTGACCCACTTGTTCCTTGGACACGGGCATGGTTTTCTTCAGGATGTAGAAGTCCACGCCTTCGGTGCAAGGGGGCGTTGTGAGCGAACCCTCGTAGTGATAGAAGTTGAGCTCTTTGGGCAACATGCTGGCCGGGTCGAAGGCCATTTTCTCGGGCGCATGCTCTTCGTTTGGCTTGGGCGGCAGGTTGGCCCACAAGGTCTTGATGGCGGGGTTTTCTTTGCCGTATTCCAACAGCACGCCAATCACAGCCAGCTTGCCTTCTTTGCTCTTGTGCACAAAGTGCGCCACCATGGCCATGTAGTCGCCATTCACCTGCTCTTCGCTGGGGCGGTGGAAGTGGAACTGCAAGAGGTCATACACGGTGCCATTCACGCTCATGGTGCTGCCCGGGGGCACGTTCACCTGCACGGTGTGGCCGTTGTTGATCATCTTGAGCGGGCCCATCTTGTAGTTGACGGTCAGCTTGGCTTTGGATTTGTCAAAGGGCGCCACGATGTTGAGCGGCGATTGTTTTTTGCCCGTGCCACAAATGGGGAAGTGCTCGCCCCAGTGCTCGGGGCCTTCCTTGCCTTCGTAGCCCCAGTGGAACTCGTGCTTCTCGGCGGCAACCGGCTTGAACTTGGACAGGTTTTGGCAGTCCGACAGCACGGTTACTTTTTGGCCCGCAGCGGCCAAGGCATTCTGAGCCGCACACACCGTTTCGAGGCGGTTTTTCCATTGCGCCATGTCCAGCGCTTTGGTGAAGGCGGCCACGGTGTTGGGGTCTTCGGCGCCAATGGCCAGCATGCGCAGCGCGCCCAGACCGGCTTGGCGCTCGGCGTTCATGGGCAGCTTGCCTTCTTTGTAGAGGGCTTCCATGTCTTGCAGCACCTGGCCGCCCGACAAGGCCGCTTTCACGGCATCGAGTTGGAAGATGCGCGGCTGCAAGGCGCTCATGGCTTCCTTGAGTTCCTTCACCTCGCCTTCGGCATGTTTGAGGTCTTTGTTCAGCTCTTCCATTTCTTGGGAGACGCTGGAGACTTCCACCGTGGCGTGGCGCTTGCCAGACCAGTTGACATAGGCCAGGGCGCTGGCGGCAACAAACATCAGTCCGAGCAGGACTTCGAGGCCAATTCGTAGGTATTTTTTCATGGGCTTCACCTGTGATTCACGATGATTCGGAACCACCTTCCCAAATCTTTAGGGCGGGTTACGAAAAACTCAGGCGCGCACAAAGGCGGTCACCAGGGACTCGGGGCCGACTTGTCGGCTCCAGTGCCCATGCACCTGATCGTCAAAGCGTGCGCCGTCGGGCAACACGTCGTTGGAGAAAAAATGTTCACCCGGACCAAACACGCGGGAGCTGCCATCGCGCAAGCCAATTTCCATTTGGCCTTGCAAGATGAACACCCACTGGGGCGTGGTGGTGACGTGAAACGCACTGCGAAACCCCACGGGGCTCTCACGCAGCTGCAAACCGCCGCTGGCCATGAGCGGCGACAAGCGCGCCGCTTCGGTGCCTTCACTCAGCACCACCTCGTCGCTGCGAAAGCGGGCGAAGCCATCGGTGTCGGTGAAGAGTTCAATGCGGGTGAATGTGTTCATTCGGGGCATGATAGCGACCAAAAAAAAACCGGGGGACGTGCCCCCGGCCAGAGTCACACTTGGAGAGTGTCTGAGTAACAGGTATCGACGTGGGTCACAAAGACTTGAGTCGTTCGGTCGAGGGCACCACGCGGGTGAGGCGAATGCCGTAGCGGTCGTTGACCAGCACCACCTCGCCTTGGGCCACGACGGTGTTGTTCACCAGCAGGTCCAGCGGCTCGCCAGCGATGCGATCGAGCTCCACCACGCTGCCTTGGGTGAGGCGCATCAAGTCTTTGATCTTGATTTGGGTGCGGCCCACTTCAATGGACAGGTTCACCGTGATGTTTTTCAACACCTCGGGGTTGATGTTGTTGGGGCTGCTTTCCTCAAAGTCCCGTGCGGTGGGCAAGGGATCTTCCTCGTCGATGGACGGGGTGGGCGTGGCTTGCTCGGTGGCCAGCACCGCCGGCTGAGGCTCGGTGGCTTCAGGAGCTTGACCTTCGTCTTGCGCTTGCAGGTTTTCTTGGGTTTCTTCAGACATGGTTCAACCTTTCACAAATGGCCTGGGACAACTTGTTTTTCAATGCGAACCGCCACGCTGGAGCCCCGGTTGCCAACGGTGACGCCAAATGCGGGAACGCCTTGCGCTTGCATTTGTGCGAGTTCGGGTTTTTTGAAGAAGAGCAAATCGCCCGGCTTCATGGTGCGCAAGTGGTGCAGGGTGGTTTTCACATGGCCCATGTCCACTTTCAAATCAATCATGGCGTCGCCCACGGCAATGGCCAGGTCTTCACGCCAGACTTTGTCAGATTCCTCGTTGCCGTCGCCGGTTTGCACCCGGTTGCGCAACAACTCACGCAAGGGCTTGAGCGTGGCATAGGGATACACCAAGTCAATGAAACCCTTGGCGCCCGATACCCCGTCGGCCTCGAAGCGGCTGAGCACCACGAGGTCGCCTTCGTCGGCAATCTGGGCAAAGTGCGGGTTGATCTCGGAGCTCACGTGCTCGCACTCGATGTCCATCACTGGAGACCATGCATCCTTGAGCGAGCGGAAGAACACTTCCAGGATGATGGAGATGATGCGCGACTCGGTGGGCGTGAACAAACGGCCTGAGGGCAAGTCGCCCACGCCTTTGCCGTAGCCGCCAAAGAAGCTGTCGAGCGAGCTGAACACCACGTTGGGGTCGATGATGATCACCGAGAAGCCCCGCAAGGGGTTCATGCGCACCGTGTTCACCGACAAGGGGGCCTTGAGGGTCTTGAGGTAGTCGCCGAACTTCAGAATTTGCACGCGCGTGGGATTCACGCGCGGGGTGGTGCGCAGCACTTCCAGCAAACCCAAGCGGAACATGCGGATGAAGCGCTCGTTGATCATGTCGATCGACGAGACGTTCACCCCCAGGCTGGAGTTTTCGCTGGCCAGGTCGTGCTTGCGCACCCGCAGCTTGGTGTTAAAGCCGGTGTCGGTTTCCATGCTCCCGTCTTTGACCGCCTCCGTCAGGGCGGCGATCTCTTCGGGGCTGAGCAATCCGGTGGCGGTGGTCATGCTTACTGCACCACAAACGAGGTGAAAAACACATCCTCAATGCCGCCGAAGTCTTCGTTCTTTTCGAGCACTTCATTCATCACGGCCTTGAGCTTGTCGGCGAGGTTTTTGCGGAAATCGCTGCGGGCCAACTCGGCTTCCGTGGTTTGACGCAGCACATCAAGCATGGCCGAGCGCAGGGCAAAGTCATGCTTTTTCACGTTGTCGAACACGCGCTGGTCGTAATGGGTCATCAGGGCCACTTGCACCACCATCACCTTGCGCGAGCCGGTGAGGTTGGTCATGAGCTCCTTGTCCATTTGCATGTAGTTTTTCTCGAAGCGGGTTTCTTCAGGCGCTTCTTTCTTGATCTTGGAGGGGGCCTCATCGCGCGCCTTGGTGGCTGCAGCCTCCAATTCGTCGAGTTTTTCCATCGCGGCCAGCTCCGCCTTCTTCTCGAAATAGCCCGAGAAGAACAGCGTGCCAAACACCACGCCCACCAACAGGACGATGGTGCCCACGGCGATGCCAGCGATCAGCAAGATCGGCTTTTTCTTCTTGGGTGCTTCTTCAGTGCTTTCTGGGGCAGGTGCAGCGGTTGCCATGAGTTACTCCTTTGAGGCCTGGTTTAGGCAAACAAATCCAAATGTGAATCTTGGGTGGATCGGTGGGTTGAGGGACCAGCCGTGTCCGTGCTCGACGTGCGGGCATCGGACGCTGACGGGTTCAGTGACTGAGTGGGGGCCGGTGAGCCTGAATTGGGGGATCGCTGGCCCGGTGACTGACCGGCGCCATCAGAGCCCACCCACACGGCGGCGTTGTGGTGACCCATTTGGGCCAGTGCCTCCTTCAGACGCTGACTGCCGTTGCTCAGCAAGTCCTGAGTCATCGCATTGTCGGTATGAAACACAGCCGAGAGTTTGCCATCGCGCATTTCCAGTTGCACATCCAAGTGGCCAAGGCTGGCGGGCTTGAGGGCGAATTTCATCTTCCATTCGCCCGAATTGATTTGTTGCTGGATGCGTCCGGCCAATTCGGTGGTGAACTTTTGGTTGAGTTCTTCATAGGCGCTGTCCACATCGCCCGTGGGCAGGGGGGTGGCGGGCACGCCTGCGCGGGTGGCCAAGGTGCGGGCGGCGCCCGCTGGGTTCAGGCCCAGGCCAGCGAGGGCGGGGCTGGCTTCGGGGGTGTCGGTGGCCAGGGCCGCCGGGGTGGTGGGCAAGCTCAACGCCGCTGAACCGGCCAAGCCTTGGCGACCGCCGCCTTGGACATTGGCCAGGGCGCGCGCTTGCAGGGCTTGCCACACCTCAGGGCTGAATTCCGCATCCCTGATGGTCAGCATGTCCACGCTGGTGGCGGTGGTGGGTTGTTGAGCGGCCAGGGCTTGGGCCGATGCCGTGTCGTGGGCCGCTTGGGGGTTCAGTTCAAGGTGCGCGCCTTGCCAGTTCATGGCCTGGGCGGCATGCAAGGTGGCCGCATTGGGGTTGACCCCGGCCGTGGGGGTGGCCGTGGAGTTCATGCCCAAGGGGGTGCTGACTTTGGCTTGCAATTGATCCAGGGTGCTGGGGGCATCGCCCTGGCCAGCGGCTTGGGCTGCCTGGGCGGCTTGGGCCGCTTGAGGCCCCAGCAATTGTTGAATCTGGGCCTCACTCATGCCCATGCCGCGGGCAAAGGCCGCCATGCTTTGGGCGTTGACTTGAGGCTCCGAGGTGGTGACGATGTTCAGGTTGGCGCTCAAGGGCACCACCCGCAAGCCCGCCTCGGGGTCTGTATTCAAAATGTCCAGGCCCAGCTCCTCGGCCGAGGCTTCCATCACCGGGGAGGGGGCCAGGGGCAATCGGCCCGAACCCAGGGTCTGGGCGGTCGAGGGGTTGGTGTCGTTGGCGCGCCGGTCGTCGTCGGGGCGTTGGGCCTCATCTGGGCGTGCCGTTTGCTTGTCGGTGTCGATGACGGACGCCGCTTGCGGCACGTCGCGGGTTTCGGGCGCATTCGAGGGCTCACGCTCAGGCACACGGCCCGCTTGGGTGAGGGTGGAATCGGCCGAAGCGGCAAGATCTTGCCGCTGCTGTTGGGACAAGTGTTGCCAGTGGCGCGACAGGATGTCAGCAAACAGTCCAGCCTCAGCTTCGCGCCCAGCCCCCGGCAAACCCAGGCCTGATGCGGGTTTGGCATCAACGGCGGGTGACGAGGCAGGCGTCTGGCTGATTGAAGAAGGCAACAAGTTCATGGCAATTCGTGTCCGTTCCAAAGGAAGTTGGGAGGATTCAAGCAAGAACCGTGACAACTTTTGAGGCTGCAGGGCATTCAAAGCTGGCACATGGCTTGCATGAGACCTTGGACCGAGGACTTTGTCCCCACAACCTGATAACCAAAGTTTTAGAAAACCAGGAAAAACAAGCGATGAGCACAATGACCCTGTCGACGATTCGACAGAACTTGGCCAAATTTGACTACACCGCGCTGAGCATTCCAGCGCTGGTGTTGTTGATCATGGCCATATTGGTCTTGCCTTTGCCCCCGCTGCTGCTCGATTTCCTGTTCACGTTCAACATCGTGGCCAGCCTGGTGATCATCATGGTGGCCATTGCCACCCGCAAGCCGCTGGACTTCTCGTCTTTCCCCGCACTGTTGTTGTTTGCCACCATGTTGCGCCTGGCGCTGAACGTGGCCTCGACCCGGGTGATTCTGGTCAATGGCCACCAAGGTTCCGATTCAGCCGGTCAGGTGATTGCAGCGTTTGGTGAATTCGTCATTGGCGGCAACTACCTGGTGGGTTTCATCATCTTCACCATCCTGATGATCATCAACTTCATCGTGGTGACCAAAGGCGCGGGCCGGGTGTCGGAAGTGAACGCCCGTTTCACCTTGGACGCCATGCCTGGCAAACAGATGTCGATTGACGCCGATTTGAATGCCGGCGTGATTGACCAAGAAACCGCCAAAAAACGCCGCTCGGAACTGTCCCAGGAATCGGACTTTTTCGGCTCCATGGACGGTGCCTCCAAATTTGTCAGCGGCGACGCCATCGCCGGCTTGCTGATTCTGCTCATCAACGTGGTGGGCGGCTTGGCCATTGGGGTGGTGCAGCACAACTTGCCCGTGGGCGAAGCGGGCCGCATTTATGTCTTGTTGACCATTGGTGATGGCTTGGTGGCGCAGATCCCGTCGTTGCTGCTGTCGCTGGCGACCGCCATCATCGTGACCCGTGTGACCACGCCGGAAACCATGTCCGAGCAGGTGTTTGCCCAAGTCTCCAACCCCGCCGCCCTGTTCATTTCAGGTGGCATTCTGACCATTCTGGGCTTGGTGCCGGGCATGCCCCACGCCATGTTCCTGTCCTTGGCCTTGGTGACCATTGCGTTGGGCCTGTTGCTGGTGCGCCAGGAGGTGTCCAAAGAAACCGAGACCAAGGCCGCCGAACAAGCAACGGCCGAAGCCGAAGCCACCGCGCCCAAAGAACTGGATTGGGACGATGTCGATCAGGTGGACTTGATTGGCCTTGAAATTGGCTACGGCCTCATTCCTTTGGTGAACGCCGAAACCGGCGGCGAGCTCATGGGCCGCGTCAAAGGCGTGCGCAAAAAATTGTCGGCCGAGCTGGGCTTTTTGGTCCAGCCGGTTCGCATTCGGGACGACTTGAACCTCGAACCCGACGTCTATCACATCGTCCTCAAGGGCGTGGTGCGCGGTAAAGGCGAGGTCATGGTGGGCCACGAGCTGGCCATCAATCCCGGCCGCGTGTATGGCGAACTCGAAGGCCAGGCCACCCGCGAACCCGCTTTTGGCCTTGAAGCCGTCTGGATTGAGCCCTCGCTGCGCGACCATGCCCGCACTTTGGGCTACACCGTGGTCGATGCCAGCACGGCCATTGCCACCCATTTGAACAAGGTGCTGCGTGAAAACGCCTCCGATTTGTTGAGCCACGACGAGGTGCAGCAATTGCTGGACAAGCTGGCTACCAAGTCACCCAAACTGGTGGAAGAGCTGGTGCCGGGCAAGCTGAGCCTGGGCGCCGTGACCAAGGTGCTGCAAAACCTGCTCATCGAAGGCGTGTCGATTCGCGACATGCGCACCATTGCCGAAACCCTCACCGAAACCAGCGCCCGCACGGCCGACCCCGAGGCCTTGACCGCCTCGGTGCGACCCAAGTTGGGCCGCATGATCATGCAAGCGCTGGTGGACGAACAAAACACGCTCTCGGTCATGACCTTGGCCCCTTCGCTGGAGCAGTTGTTGCACAACGTCTTGCAACAAAGCCAGCCGGGCCAGCCCGTGATCCTGGAGCCCGGCTTGTCGGAAAGCCTGTTCAGTTCCTTGCGCACGTCGGCCATCAAGATGGAAGACGATGGCATGCCCGCCGTGTTGGTGGTCTCTCCCGTGATCCGGGGTTGGCTGTCCAAGGCGGTGCGCTATCGGGTCAACGACCTCACGGTCTTGTCCTACAGCGAAATCCCCGATGACCAAGCGGTCAAGGTGGTCCAGACCGTGGACGCCCAACGCCGCGAAACGGCTCAACCCTGAGTGTGACCTTGCTACGAGAGAAGAACCATGGAACTCAAGCGAATTCTTGCCAAAGACACCAAATCGGCCAACGACAAAGCCATTGCCTTGTTCGGCCCCGATGTGCTGGTGATTTCCTCTGCGCGGGTGCGTGGCCAGGTTGAGCTGATCGTGGCGGTGGACATTCCGGCGATCGATCCCAACGAAGCCTTGGCCGAACAAATCGAACTCACGCCCAAGCAATACGAGCGCCGCGTGGATGCCACCTTCTCTGAGGTGCTGGCCGATGAGATCAAAAACGCCAAGCCCATCAAGACCAAGCCGGCGAACAAGCCCTTGGCCGACAACCCGGTGCAAGCGCAGGTGCAGGCTCAAGTGCAAGCCCATGCCCAAGCGCAAGCCCAGGCGCAAGAGGCGTTGCGCGGTCAGGAAATCGTGGCCTTGGTGCGCGAAGAACTCGCCAGCTTGCGCCGTGAATTCAAGCTCAGCCAGCAAATGGCTTTGCAGGCCAGCCAACCGCTGCACGAATCCCTGGAGCCGCTGGCCCAGGCCTTGCAAGACGTCAACATGCCCGTGGCCTTGCGCACGCTGGTGATGGATGGCCTGCACGAAGCCCACAGTTTGGAAGCGGGTCTGGCCATGATGAGCCACATGCTCAAGTCGGCCATCGACCGCGAGCGCAGCCCCTTGCCCCTGGAAGGCTTGCATGCCTTGGGCGGGCTGTCGGGCAGCGGCAAGTCCTCCATGATTGCCCGTTGGGCACAACAAGCCGTGGCTGCCCACGGTTGCGACGCCGTGGTGGTGATCAGCCACATGGACCACCGCGCCGGTGCCTGGAACCAAACCCAATTGCTGTGCTCGCAATCGGGCGTGGCTTGCTATCGCACCACCAACGTGGGCATGCTCAAGTTGCTGCTCGAAGAGCATTCGCACCGCCGCTTGATTCTGATTGACACCCCGGGCGTGGGCATGAAGGAGCGCCTCGACGAACTCCAGGCCGCCGCCCCCAGCTTGCAATTGCATGCCGTGCTCACCGCCGACGCCTCACAGGCCACGCTGAGCAAAGTGTTGCGCTCGGGCTTGAACTGGCAAAGCCTGTTCGTGACCAAGCTCGACGAGTCCGAGCAGCCTTGGCCCCTGATTCAAGCCCTGAGCGAAAACCCCTTGCCCCTGCATGCCGTGAGTCATGGTGAAGCCCTCAATGCATGGCAACATCCGTTTGCGGTCACCCAGCTGGTGAACCAGGCGATCAATCATTTGCCGCTGCCGGCTTCGGGCAGCAGCGCATCGACCTTGATTCCGCACACGGCCCCGGCAGTGGCCGCTTCCTTGAGAGCATGAGATGACCAAGAAAAACCAAACCCAGGTGATCGGGGTAGCCAGCGGCAAGGGCGGCGTGGGCAAGACCACGGTCTCCACCAACCTGGCGGTGGCCTTGAGCCTGATGGGCAAACAAGTCATGCTCTTTGACGCCGACTTGGGCCTGGCCAATGCGCAGATCGCCCTGGGCGCACGCGCCGAATACAACCTGAGCCACTTTTTGAGTGGTCAAAAAAGTTTGCAAGAAATTGTGGTCAAGACCCGTCAAGGCGTGCGCCTGGTGCCTGGCGCCTCGGGCCTGCAAGAGTTGGCGGCCTTGTCCAACACCCAAGCGGCCGGCATTGTTCAAGGTTTTGAGGCCATTGCCCAAGATGTGGATGTGCTGATCGTGGACATTGCCGCGGGCATTTCGCCCTCGGTGCTGACGTTTCTGAGCGCATGTCACCGCCGCTTCATCGTGGTGCAAGACGACCCGTCTTCCATTGCCGATGCCTACGGCACCATCAAGGTGATGACCCAAGAGCTCAAACTCGATGAAATCTACCTCGTGCCCAATGCGGTGCGCACCCAAACCCAGGGCTGGCGTCTGTATCAGCGCCTGAACGATGTGTGCATGCGATTTTTGGGTCAATCCATTCAATACCTCACCGCCATCGAAGACGACGAGATGGTGCTGGCTGCACTGAAGAAATACCAGTCGGTGCTCGAACTCGCACCCGGCACGGCCGCGGCGCGCGATTTCCGGCGTCTGGCCGAACTCACCTGTGAGCTGCGTCCCATTTCTGGCCCCTCGGGGGGCATCCAATTTTTCATGCAACGGCTGATGCAGAGCCAAGCGAGGTCATCATGAGAGCGCTCAACCCAGTCCGTCACTACCAGGCCGCCCAGCCCAATACCGATAAGCTCGTGCTCTCGCACTTGGCCATGGTCAAGCGTGTCGCCCTGCACATCAAGGCGCGGGTGCCCGCGTTCATGGAACTCGACGAGTTGATTCAAGTGGGCACCATTGGCCTGCTCGAAGCCGCCCGTGCCTACGACCTGAGCAAGGGCGTGGATTTCGAGAACTTCGCCCACAGCCGGGTGCGAGGGGCCATGCTCGACGAGGTGCGTCGCTTGTCCTTTTTGCCGCGCTCGGCCGTGGCGTTCAACAAAGAACACAACGAATCGGTGCACGTGCTGGCCGCTGAATTGGGCCGCACCCCCACCCAGGCTGAAATTGCCGAATACATGGGCAAGGACATTGAGGCCTTTCACAAAGAACGGGGGAAAGCCAACCGCTTCGAGACCTACTCCATGGAAGTGGTGGCCGAAGAGGTCATGACCCTGGCCGATGAATCCGCTCGCCAGCCCGACCGCATGGTGGAGGAGGCCGAATTCATGTCGGTGGTGACCGAGAAAATTGCCGAACTGCCCGAACGCGAGCAGCTGGTGATGCAGCTCTACTATGTGGAAGAGCTCAACCTCAAGGAAATTGGCGAAGTGCTGGGGGTGACCGAGTCGCGCATCAGCCAGATTTTGTCGACCGTGGTGAAGAAGCTGCGCGCCGAGCTGCAAGTGGAACCGCAGGAAGCCGCCAAGCCCCGGGCTAAACGCCGGCAGGAGGTCTCATGAACGGATTCTTTCAACTGTTCACCGCCTGGGGCGTGCTGCTGGCCGTCATTCTGGCGCTCTACCTGATTGACAAGGTCAATGGCATCTACCAGTCGTCGGTGCCACAAGACAAGCCCCGGGTGTTTTCGGATGGCCTGTTTGGCGAGTTGCAGGGCAAAACCCTGTGGGACGCCATGAGCGGCATTCCCTTGCCGGGCATCGACATGAAACTGGTGGACGACCTGCGGGTGCATTACCAGCCGGTCTTGCGCCAACACATTGAAGCCACCTTTGCCGAAGGCTACCAAGACGGCCGCCGCAACCGCGCGGGCCTGCCCACCAACAACCGCTTGGTGCCCACCCCTCGGGGCAAGGTGGATTCCTGGATTCCGGTGCACCACCTGGCCAGCATCTACCAGGCGGGCGAAGACTTTGCCACCAAGAACGAAGACAGTTATTTGCGGATTCAGCAAAACCTCGACCAAGTGGTGTCCATGCTCTATGCCCGAACGGGCTTGGGCCTGACCGAGCCGTTCTCGGCCCATTTGCTCAAGCACCCGGCCAGTGCGGAACGCACCGATGCCTTGCCCAACCTGTCCCCGGAAATGCAGCCCGTGTTGGCCGCCGCCGATCAGGGCTTGGCCAAACCCTTGCTGGCTGCTGCCGAACCCACGGCCGACCCCAGCCTGGTGGCGGGGCGCGATGTGGTGGAGCGGGGCATGAACCAAAGCCGCCCACCCGCCCCGGTGGCCGAGCCCGAACCCGTGGCCACCGCTCCGGTGGCTGCCACCGAGCCGCCGGCCGAACCGGTGGTGATGCAACCCAATTTGTCCTTGCCCCAAGGCGAGCCGGTGAAGCCCCAGCCCGTCTGAAACCCTGAAAGGCCCTCAAGTTTGCCCACCTAACGTCGAATCACTCAGGCAAGTCAATACAACCCTGGAGTGATTCTCATGCGAGCCAACCTTCGAGCCATTGAAGCCTACGGAGACGTCAAAGCCACCACCGGTGTGGCCAAGTCCAACAACGTCGAGCTGATCATGATGTTGTTCGATGGTTTGCTCGAAAGCATTGCGACCGCTCGGGGTCACATCCAGCATCGCAACATTGCAGAAAAAGCCAAAGCCATGGCCCGTGCCAGCCGCATCGTGCTGGGTCTGCAAGGCGCACTGGATTTTGAGCGCGGCGGTGAGCTGGCTCAAAACTTGAATGAGTTGTATGGGTATGTGACGCGCCGTTTGTTGCACGCCAATGCCCACAATGATCTGGAGGTTCTGGACGAAATCCAGGGCCTGATGTCGGAAATTCGCGAAGCCTGGGAAACGGTTCCCAGTCTTGTTCCTGCCACCCCCAAGCCCGCAGTTGCGCTGAATTGACGCATCGCTGGCTAGGGCTGAGGGATTTCAGTTAACCTCTTGAGCTGAAATCCATCGGGCCTGAGGCCTGCCATCGTCTGTGGAGTTGTCGATGCCACCAGTTGGAATTATTTTGCTGTTCGTGTTCGTCTTCGGTGTGTTTGTGGCACACGGTGGCGACATGACCCCTGTGATTCATGCCGCCCCCTGGGAATTTGCCCAGATTGGTGGCGCCGCGTTTGCCGCCATGTTGATTGGCAACGGCATGAACGTCATCAAGTCCGCCATGGCGGGCCTGGGCCGCGTGTTCAAAGGGCCTCGCTACAAGAAGGAAGACTTCTTGGCGGTGATGTTCCTGATTTCCAAGATTCTCAAAACCCTCAAGGCCGAAGGTGCTGTGGCGCTGGAGCCCCACGTGGAAAACCCCGAGTCGTCGGCGATCTTTGCCGAATACCCGGCGATTCTTCACGACCACGCTTTGTTGCACCTGATCACCGACACGGTTCGCCTGATGGTGGTGTCGTCCAGCAACCTCAGCCCCTATGCCGTGGAAGACGTGATGACCGCTTCCATCAAGGTGCACCACGCCAACGAACTCAAAGCCGCCGAAGTCTGGACCGCCATGGAAGGCGCCATGCCTGCGCTGGGGATTGTGGCTTGCGTGTTGGGTGTGGTGAAAACCATGGGCGCCATTGACCAACCGCCTCCGGTGTTGGGTGCCTTGATTGGCTCCGCGCTGGTGGGGACGTTCATGGGGGTGTTGCTGGCCTACGGCTTGGTGGGCCCCTTCGCGATTCGCCTCAAGCAAATCATTGAGGAAGAGGCCGAGATGTACAAGATGGTGCAGCAGCTCATCGTGGCCAACCTGCACGGTCATCCCATGCCCCTGGTGATTGAAGCCGCCCGCGTGTGCATTTCGCACGACAACCAGCCCACGTTCGCTGAAGTGTTCGACGGCATGCGAGGCAAGTAATGGCAGACGAGGCCAAGCCAGAAGACCAGGCCGCAGCAGCGGCCGAGGGCGCGCCCGCAGAGGCCGCGGCCGAAGCGCCAGCGGAGTCCAACGCGCCGGTCATTGTCATCAAGAAGGTCATCGACGATGGCCACGGTGGCGCCCACGGCGGTGCCTGGAAAATCGCTCTGGCCGACATGATGACCGCCATGATGGCGTTCTTCTTGTTGATGTGGCTGCTGGGGGCGTCGAACGCCGACCAGCGCAAAAGCATTGCCGACTACTTCCGACCCAGTTCCCACAGCCTGGTCCCCATGGGGCAGCTGGCGGGCTCCAACGGCGTTTTGGGTGGCAAGTCCATCATCGACACCGATGGCTTCCCCTACCAAATGAAACAAACGGGTTTGCTCGAGCGCCTCACGCCGCGCTCGGAAGGCGGGCCCAACCCCAACACGCCCCCAGGGCCTGAAAACCAAAACGATGCCCCCAATAATCCGGCGCCCAACCAAGGCATGAAGGATGAAATGGGGCAGGGCTCGACCACGGGCGATGACAACAACGAAGGCAAAGGCAATGCCGCTGGCGACGCCAACGAGGCGGGCAAGGGCAAAGCTGCTGGTGAAAGCGGTGAGGCCGGCAAAGGTCAGGGCAAGGGCGATGGTGCCAACCCAGACAAGCTGACCGAAGCGCAGAAAAAAGCCATTGCCAAGGCTCAGGACGAGGCCAACTTCAAGCAGTTGGAGCAAGACATCAAGCAAAAGCTGATGCAAGACCCCAACCTCAAGGATTTGCGCAACCAGGTGTCCATCAGCCGCGACCGTCAGGGTCTGCGCATCGAGATCATCGACAAGGCCGACTTTGCGATGTTCCCCTCGGGCAGCACCAACATGGCGGACAAGGGCGAGAAGCTCGTGGCCGAGGTGGCCGCAGCCTTGAACAAGATTCCCAACAAGATTGCCATTCGCGGCCACACCGACTCGGTGCCGTTTGCCAAAGGCAGTGGCAAGAACAACTGGGCCTTGTCGGGCGAGCGAGCCGAAATCACCCGCAGCTTGCTGCAAAAAGCTGGCGTGGACGAGAAGCGGTTTGAGCGCATCGAAGGGGTGGCGGACACCGACCCGTTCAACCCCAAAGACACCAAAGACCCGCGCAACCGCCGCATGAGCATCACCGTGCTCAACAACGACTGAGGGCCTAGGCCCTCAGGCGGAGCGCAATTCGTATTTGTTGATCTTCTCGATCAGGGTGGTGCGCTGCACATTGAGCAGCTTGGCCGTTTTCGACACATTGCCCTCGGATTGCTGCAAGGCTTGCTCAATGAAGCTGCGCTCGATCTGGGCCAAACGGTCTTTGAGCGACAAGCCCTCCACCGGCAGGGTGGGCATGCCTTGGGCCAGCATGATGAGCTGATCCATGTCGTTGTCTTCCGGCTCGGGCTGGTCGTTCATTTCGGCCAGCACCTCGGGCGGCGGCGTGAGCCGCTGGAAGACCGGCTCTTCATCGACTTGCTGCAACAACTCCAACTGCATCAACTGCAAGCCCTTGGGCAACATGGGCGTGGGGATGCTGCGAATGTCGAGTTCTTGCCCGGCATACAGCGTGCTGAAGCGGTCCACCAAATTGCACAGTTCGCGCACATTGCCTGGCCAGGGGTAGCCGCTGAGCAATTCCAAGAAGTGGGCATTGAAGCGAATGGGCGCCTGGCCCGGCAGGGCATAGGCTTGGGCAAAGTGCGCCAGCATGTGGGCGATGTCCACTGGCCGCTCGCGCAAGGCCGGGGTGTGGATGGGCAAGACGTTGAGGCGGTAATACAAATCCTCGCGGAACCGACCGGCAGAAATTTCTGCTTCCAAGTCCCGATGTGTTGCGGCAATGACACGAACATCGACCGGAACGGGCTTGGAGCCGCCAATCGGGTCGATGGTGCGTTCTTGCAGCACCCGCAACAACTTGACCTGCATGTCCAGCGGCATGTCGCCAATTTCGTCCAAAAACAGCGTGCCGCCATGGGCCATTTCGAAGCGGCCCACACGGTCGGTGATGGCGCCGGTGAACGAGCCCTTGCGGTGACCGAACAATTCACTCTCTAGGAGTTCTTTCGGAATCGCGCCGCAATTAATAGGCACAAAGTTCAAGCCTTGACGCGGGGAGAGGTCGTGCAAAGCCCGGGCCAGCAATTCCTTGCCGGTGCCACTTTCCCCGGTGATGAGCACCGAGGCACTGGAATGCGCCATGGTGGCAATCAGCTCGCGCAGGGCCACCACCTGGGGGCTTTCACCCAGGTATCGCGTTTGAAGAGATTGAATGGAGTTCACTGCTTGAAATTCTCGTTGAATCAAGCACTTGCGCAAGACAACTAAAGTTCGCGTGAGCTCTGGCATTCAAGACTCTGCGCTTGGTGTCGAAACCGTATCCATCGGGGACATCAGGTCGTTCAGGCCTGACCCTTTCGGTGAATCACCAACAAGGATGACGTCATGAACCACAAACCTCTTTTTGCCGCTGCTGCCGTGGCCTTGCTGCTGGCGGGCTGTCAGACGATGCCCATGAACACCACCGCCACGCCGGTGGTGGAGTCCGTCAAGCCCGTGAAAGCGGTGCAGTCGGAAGACACCTTGCTCAAACCCATGATGGAGCAGCGCGAGGCCTTTGTGGCCACGGGCTATGCCGTCATCAGTGTGCAAAGCCCCAAGACGCCTGCGCAAAAGCGCCTCATGGCCATTCGCGCTTCCAAGCTCGATGCCTACCGCGCTTTGGTTGAACAGGTCTATGGCCAGTATTTGGATGCCAACACCACCGTGGCCGACATGACGGTGATGAACGACACCTTCCGCGCCCATGTGAATGGCGTGATCTACGGCGCCAAGCTGGTGAGCATCAACCCGGTGGGCAATGACACCTACGAAACCACCTTGTCGCTGGACCGCACCGTCGTCAACGACATCCGTGCCCTCTACCTCAAACAAATGAACGCAGGCCGCCGCCTGCAGTGAGGCCAAGGTGAACCCCATGCGCTGCTGGATCGCTCCGCTTTCACTGGCCCTGAGTGCCTGGACGGGATGGGCCCAGGCCCAGGACTTGTCGCCCACTGAGCGTTTGCATCAGGTGCGCGAGGCCTTGATCCAGGCCGCCATGAAACGGCCGGTGGCCGTGACCGCCACCCAGTGGATGGACGGCCAAGGTCAGTTGCGCCAAAGCAGCGAGTTCCGCTCG
>Ga0172373_10000118_pt1 | contig 113053 bp, 93 predicted proteins | sample Lak10m_2_FD_114546 | JGI IMG/M metagenome (GOLD analysis project Ga0172373, IMG submission 114546) | Freshwater microbial communities from Kabuno Bay, South-Kivu, Congo - kab_092012_10m | ecosystem: Environmental > Aquatic > Freshwater > Lake | place: Democratic Republic of the Congo...
CGTGCTCGGGCTCGGCCCCGCTTGCCCGTCGGCGATCCAGGCCTGCAGCAAGCTGAGTTCCTCGGCCGTGGCACAGGCCGGGTTGCCGGCATCGATCGCGGGATCTCCGGAGCAGCCGCCGACCAGCGGCATGGTCCCATCGAGCATGCGGACCAGCGAGGCAAAGCCCTTGGTCTGCCCCGGACTGTAGTACGAGGGCAACTGGGAGTCGGAGTAGGCGAGGTTGATGTTGGGGTCGCCGATCGCGAGCCCCCCGAACCCGCCTTGCGTGTGGCACGAGAAACAGCGCGTCACGAAGATGGGATGCACATCGCTGAAGGTGGTCTGAGCATGGCCACCGATCGCGGTGGCAACAAAGAACAGCAGGGCGAACAGGATTTTCATGGGTGGCTCCGGTGGGGAGAGTTGGGGATGCCCCTGATTCCAGCGCCCTGTGAGCGGCGACGAAAGCCGACTTTTCCTCGGGGGACCCCGGGAAACGCTTCCCAATAACGGGAAAGCCCCCCGGGCCACCTGAAGCGGGTCCGTGCCCCGCCCCCCCCTGTCGATCTCGTATACTGGCTAGCCGTTTTTTCGCCCTGCACCCCACCCTGCATGCGCCCCTCCGACCCCTCGCCCAACCCCGTCAATCTGGCCTTCGTCGAGGAATTGTTCGCTCAGTACCAGAGCGACCCGGCGAGCGTCTCCGCGGAGTGGCAGCGCTACTTCGCCGCCCTGCCGGCCGGCGAGGCCCGTCTGGGCCCGAGCTTCGAGCCGACCAGCATCTTCAACCCGCCCTCCGACGGCGTGGCGGGCGCTCCGGCCGATGCTCCGATGCAGGAGCGCATCGACATGCTCGTGCGCTCCTACCGCGTGCGCGGGCACATGATCGCCAAGCTCGACCCGCTGGGCCTCGCCCGAGCGGACTTCCCTGAGCTCGATCCCGCCTTCTACGGCTTCGGCCCGGCTGACATGGATCGTCCGTTCTCAGCGCGCGCCTTCGGCGGACAAGCCACGCTCACGCTGCGCGAGATCGTGCAGAAGCTGAAGAACACCTACTGCCGCTCGATCGGCGTGCAGTTCATGCACATCGACAATCTGCAGAAGAAGAACTGGCTGCAGGAGCGCATGGAGCTGTCCGAAAACCGCATCGTGCTTTCGAAGCGCGAGCAGCTGCGCATCCTGCGCCGGCTCACCGATGCGGTGATGTTCGAGGAGTTCATCCAGAAGAAGTTCCTCGGATCGAAGAGCTTCTCGCTCGAAGGCTCGGAGAGCCTGATTCCGCTGCTGGATCTGACGCTGGAACGCGCTGCCGAACAGGGCGTCGACGACGCCGTCTTCGGCATGGCCCACCGCGGGCGCCTCAACGTGCTGACCAACATCCTCGGCAAGGCTCCCGGGCGCATCTTCAAGGAGTTCGCCGACACGGAGCCCGAGAAATACCGCGGGCGCGGCGACGTGAAGTACCACCTTGGTCACACCAGCGTGTTCGAGACCTCCAGCGGCGCCAAGGTCAACCTCTCGCTGTGCTTCAACCCCAGCCACCTCGAGTTCGTCAATCCCGTCGCCCTCGGCCGCGTGCGCGCGCGAGGCGACCGGGCGGGCGATGCGATGCGGCGCAAGTCGCTCTCGATTCTGATCCACGGCGATGCCTCCTTCGCCGGTCAGGGAGTGGTGTTCGAGTCGCTCAACCTTTCGGAGCTCAAGGGCTACACGACCGGCGGCGCGCTGCACGTGATCGTCAACAATCAGATCGGTTTCACCACCGACCCGCACGATTCGCGTTCCTCGACCTACTGCACCGACGTCGCGAAGATGCTCCAGATCCCGATCTTCCACGTGAACGGCGAGGATCCGGAAGCGGTGGCGCAGGTGGTCAATCTGGCGCTCGATTTCCGTCAGGAGTTCCAGACCGACGTCGTGATCGACATGTACGGCTACCGCCGCCGTGGACACAACGAAGGCGATGAGCCGGCCTTCACGCAGCCGGTGCTCTACAAGGCGATCCGCGAACGCAAGCCGGTGCGCGAGGGCTATCTCGATCACCTGCTGGCGCTCGGCGGCGTGCAGCGCGAGGAAGCCGATGCGATTGCGGAGGAAACCCGCGTGCGCCTCGAAGCGGAGCTCGACAGCGCGCGCAACAACGGTCTCAAGCCCGCCAAGGACTCGCTCGGCACTGCCTGGGAGGGTCTGGGCGGCGGCAGGGATGCGAGCGTGCCCGAACTCAAGGCCCAGAACGACAGCCGGCGCCTCGGCGAGCTGCTGCTCGCCACGACGAAAACGCCCGGCGGCTTCGCGCCGCACCCGACGATTGAGCGCTGGCTGGAAACCCGCGCGAAGATGGCTTCTGGAGAGAAGCCGCTCGACTGGGGCGCGGGAGAGGCGTTGGCCTTCGCCACGCTGGCCGTCGACGGACACCGCGTGCGCGTGACGGGACAAGACTGCGAGCGCGGCACCTTCAGCCACCGCCACTCGGTGCTGCACGACGTGAAGACGGGCGCGGAGCACATGCCGATGGCGCACCTCAGCCCCTCGCAGGCGCCGATCGAGATCATCAACAGCCCGCTGTCCGAAACCGCCGTGCTGGGCTTTGAGTACGGCTACTCGCTCGATTGGCCGGACGGTCTGGTGATCTGGGAAGCGCAGTTCGGCGACTTCAACAACGTCGCGCAGGTGATCGTCGACCAGTTCCTCGTCAGCGCGGAGGAGAAGTGGCAGCGGCTCTCAGGGCTCGTGATGCTGCTGCCGCACGGCTTCGAGGGCCAGGGCCCCGAGCACTCCAGCGCGCGCCTCGAGCGCTTCCTGCAGCTGTGCGCCGAGGACAACATTCAGGTCGTCAACCTGACGACGCCCGCGCAGATCTACCACTGCCTGCGGCGCCAGGTGCTCCGCCCGTGGCGCAAGCCGCTGATCGTGATGTCGCCGAAGAGCCTGCTGCGCCACCCGCGCGCGGTTTCCTCGCTCGGCGAGCTGGCCAACGGCTCGTTCCAGCGCATCATCCCCGACCAGTGGAAGGGCGAGCGCAAGAGCGTCGAGCGCGTGCTCCTGTGCAGCGGCAAGGTCTACTACGAGCTCGAGGAGGAGCGCGAGAAGCGCAATCGCGGCGATGTCGCGATCCTGCGCGTGGAGCAGCTCTACCCGCTCACGACCGAGGCCCTGCAGGCGGCGCTGGCGCCGTACGGTGCGAAGACGCCCGTGGTCTGGGTGCAGGAAGAACCGGAGAACATGGGCGCCTGGCGCCACATGCTGGTCCACCACGGACTCGAACTGCAGAAGACACGCGGATTCTCGGGCGTCTGCCGCCCGGCGGCCGCCAGCCCCGCGACCGGATCGCCCGGCGCCCACAAGCTCGAGCAACAGGAGTTGCTGGAGCGTGCGTTCGCTAAGCTCTCCTGAACACGCAAGGACAACCCACCATGGCAATGGAACTCAAGGTCCCCTCGGTCGGTGAATCGATCACCGAAGTCCAGATCGGCGACTGGCTCGTCAAGGAAGGCATGAGCGCCGAGAAGGAGCAGGCCATCGTTGTGATCGAGACCGACAAGGTCACGGTCGAGTTGCCGGCTCCCGCCGCCGGCACCGTCACGAAGATGCTCAAGAAGAAGGGCGACAAGGCGCTGGTCGGCGAGGTGATCGGTTACCTCGAGGCCGGCGTGGTCGCGGCCAAGCCCGCACCCGTTGCCGCCGCGGTTCCGGCCGCTGCCGCAGCAACTGCGGGAGCAGCGCCCGCGAACGCACCGACGACCCCCCCCGGCGGCGGTGACACGCGCGTCATGCCGTCTGCGGCTCGCGCCCTGCACGAGGCCGGTCTGACCCCCGGCGATGTGCCGGCGAGCGGACCGGGCGGACGCCTGCTGAAGGAAGATGTCCAGCGCGCGGTCAAGAGCGGCGTCAAGCCTGCCGGTGCGCGTCAGGAAGAGATCGTCCCGATGACGCCGATGCGCAAGCGCATTGCCGAGCGTCTTGTCGAGGCCCAGAACACGGCCGCGATGCTGACGACCTTCAACGAGATCGACATGACGGCCGTCATGGCGCTGCGCAAGGAGCATCAGGAGGCCTTCACCAAGCGTCACGGCGTCAAGCTGGGCTTCATGTCCTTCTTCGTGCGCGCCTCGATCGAAGCGCTCAAGCAGATCCCGCAGGTCAACGCCGAGATCCGCGGCGAGTCGATCGTCTACAAGAACTATCAGGACATCGGCATCGCGGTTGGTGGCGGCAAGGGTCTTGTCGTCCCCATCCTGCGCAACGCGGAGCGCATGAGCTTCGCCGACATCGAGAAGGCCATCGCCGAGTACGGCACGCGCGCGCAAGCCAACAAGCTCACGCTCGATGAGCTCACGGGCGGAACCTTCACGATCTCCAACGGCGGCATCTACGGATCGCTGCTCTCCACGCCGATCCTCAACCCTCCGCAGTCGGGCATCCTCGGCCTGCACGCGATCCAAGACCGTCCCGTCGCCATCGACGGGCAGGTCGTGATCCGTCCGATGATGTATGTCGCGCTGTCCTACGACCACCGCATCGTCGATGGTCGCGAGGCCGTGACCTTCCTGAAGCGCATCAAGGAATGCATGGAGAACCCCAGCCGGATGCTGATCGAAGTCTGATCACCACCCAACGCAATCTCCATCGCGGCCGATGGCGCAACCCGCGCTATCGGCCGCGATGTCCGTTCCAGAGCGCCAAAGCCAGCGCCGCCAGCGAACTGCCGCACAGCACCGAATAGATGCGGCTGGCGGCCTCATCAAGCTCACCGGGGTGCTGCTGCACCGGATCGCTGCCGAACACCGACGTGAAGACCATTGCGACCAGCAGCATCCCGCTGATCATCCCCAGCGCGCGCGACTTGGCGCTGAGCGCGGAAGCGGTCCCCATCTCCGCCGCCGGCACGCTGCCCATCGCGATCGTCATGTTGGGCGTCGAGAACAGCGCAAAGCCGATTCCGTGCGCGATCAAGAGCCCCATCACGAAGCCCGTGGACTCGCTGCCATCGAGCGCGGCGCCCATGAACGACATCACCACAATTGCGGCAACCCCCAGGCTCGCGACCAGGCGCGGCTTCCAGCGATCGGCGAGGATCCCCGCCAGCGGTGCGATAGTCGCCATCAGCGCGGAACCGACGGCGATCATCTGACCCGCAACGATGGAGCTCTTCTGCATCACGATCTGCAGATACAGGCTGATCAGGACGATGTTGGCATAGGCATTGAGGTAGAGCAGATACTGCACGCTCAAGGCCGCCTTGAGCACCGGATTGCGACCTAGCGCCTGCCAGTCGAGCACCGGCGTGTGAAGAACGCGCTGCCAGTGCACGAAGACGGCGGCGAGCACGAGTCCGGCGAGCAGCAGGGCGATCGCCGGGCCGCCCTCGCTCCAGAACGAAGCTCCCAGAACGACACCCAGAACGCCCAGCATCAGCAGCAGGGCGCTGGGTACATGGAACGGCGTCTTTTCGGCTCGCTTCCAGCGTGCAGGCATGAATGCGTGCGTGATCGCCGCAAACACGATCAGCAGCAGTGCGCCACCCCAGAACACCGCCTTCCAGCCGCCGATGCCGATCAGGTAGCCCGCGCACAGCGGACCGGCCGAGAGTCCCGCATAGGTCACGCCGATTGCGGCCCCGAACACGCGACCGCGCCGCTCCGGCGCCACCAGCTCACCCATGATCGCGGGTCCGCTGGTGGTCAGCGAGGCCGAGACCATGCCCTGCAGGAAGCGCAGTGCCAGCAGCAGCGGAACCCAGCGGACAAAGGGAATCAGCGCGCTCGTCAGCGCGAAGAGCATCAGGCCCCACTTGTAGATCGTGCGGCGATCGGTCGCATCGGCAAGGCGCCCCATCGGCAGCAGCGCCGAAGTGGAGCCGGCGAGAAACAGCGTCTCCACGAGTCCGAGTTCACGTGCGCTGGGCTTGAGATCGAGCGAGATGTCGGGCAGTGCGACTGCGACGCCGGAAAACATGTAGGCCGGCGCGAACTGCGAGGCCAGCAGCGCGAACAACAGCCAGCGATTGCGCCCTGCTTCCTGCATCAGGGGCGGGAGTATATGCTTGTGTCACCATGCCGCGCCCCTCGCTGTGCACTGTGCTGTATCTGAACCGGCTGTATCTGAACCGGCTGTATCCGAACCGGCTGTATCCGACCCTGCCCTCCTGGGGCCTGTTGTTCTTGGGCCTGCTGTCCTTGACTGCCTGCCAGTCGAGCTTTCGCGCCAGCGAGGTGGATCTCGACGAGTTGCGCGATGTCATGCTGGTGGATCCCTCGATCCTCTCACGTGGCAGCGAAGATCAGGCACTGTACCGTTATGTGCGCCCTGGAATCGCCGCCGGCACCTATACCCGCGTGATCGTGGAACCGGTCCTGATCTGCAAGGCCGACAGTCTCAGCGAGGCGCAACTGCGCGACTTGCAGGCGCTGGCACACAATGCTCAGGTGCTGCTGCTGGAGGAGCTTTCCAAAGTCGCCAATCTCACCAACAAGCCGGGACCGGGCACGCTGCGCATCCGCGTGGCCGTGGTGGAAGCCGTGGAGGGCAGCCCAGCGCGCAACTTCGTGTCCAGCGTCCTGCCGGTCGGCTTGGGAGCATCGCTGATCGGCTACGCTGGCACGGGCGAGTGGAAGCACACGGGCTCGCTGACGGTGCAGCTGGCGGCGTTTGATGCGCAGTCGGGCGATCTGGTCGGCGCGGCCGTCGACCGCCGCGTGGGAGGCAAGTCCGCCGAGGGTTTCCTCGACGGCTGGGCCGGCGCGAACGACGCGCTGCGCTACTGGGCGAAGCGCCTGTCGTACATGGTCTGCAAGGGCATCACCCGTCAGGACTGTCCGAATCCCTGAGGCTCAGCCTTTCGGCTTCGCCGGCTGGTCGCGCTGCAGCAGCTTGAAATACAGCGGCACGAACAGCACGGCCAGCAGCGTCGCGGCGATCATGCCGCCGAGCACGCCCGTTCCGATCGAGTGACGTCCGGCTGCGCCCGCTCCCGATGCGGTCACCAGCGGGATCACGCCGAGGATGAAGGCCATCGAGGTCATGAGAATCGGGCGGAAGCGCAGCTTGGCAGCCTCGACGGCGGCCTCCGCAACGCTCTTGCCGTCCTTCTTCAGCACGGCCGCGAACTCGATGATCAGAATGGCGTTCTTGGCAGCGAGACCGACCAGCGTCAGCAGACCGATCTGGAAGTAGATGTCGAGCTCCAGGCCGCGCAGCGTGGTGGCGACCAGCGCACCGAACAGCGCCAGCGGAACCGCCAGCAGCACGGCGATCGGCAGGGCCCACGATTCGTACTGAGCCGCGAGCAGCAGGAACACGACCACCATGCCGAACAGCAGCACGAGCGCAGCCTCGGAACCCGCCTTGATTTCCTGATAGGTCTGACCGCTCCACTCGTAGCTGTAGCCCTCGGGCAAAGTTGCGGCGACCTCCTTGAGCACCTCGATGCAGTCGCCTGTCGAGTGACCCGCGGTCGGTGCACCGCTGATCTGCACGGCGGGGTAGCCGTTGAAGCGCGAAGACAGGTTGGGGCCGGAGCGATATTCGATGCTGACAAGCTCCGCGAGCGGCACCATCACGCCCCCGCGGCTGCGCACCTGGAATTTCCCGATGCTCTCAGGCGTCGTGCGCGCGGAGGGTTCGGCCTGCACGTTGACGCGGTAGATGCGGCCCTGCTTGACGAAGTCGTTGACATACAAGGCCGACAGATAGGCCTGCATGGCAAGGAAGACATCGTTGATGGGAACGCCCATGGCCTGCGCCTTCTCGCGATCGAGATCGATGTAAACCTGCGGCAGCGTGGTGTTGAGGTTGCTCGTCAGACCGGTCATCTCCGGCCGCTGGCGCAGCTTGGCCATGAACTCGTCGCTGACGCGGGCCAGTTCCCGCACATCGTCGGCGCCACGCTGCTGCAGTTGGAACTCAAAGCCGACCCGGGTGCCCAGACCCGGCACCGGCGGTGCATTGAAGCCGATCACGATGGCTTCGGGTTCGTGGCTCCAGCGCTTGTAGAAATCAGTGAGCAGCGTGCGCAAACGCTTCTCGACTTTTGTGCGTTCCTCCCACAGCTCCAGCGTCACGTACATGGTGAACGCGTTGGTGCTGGTCGTTCCGCCGGCAAGCACGTTCTGACCGCCCAGCGTAAGGACGTGCTCTACACCCGGCGTCTTCATCAGTTCCTGCTCAACCCGCGCAGCGAGCGTCGCCGTGCGCTGCAGCGACGCGCCTTCCGGCAGCAGGCCTGCAACGATGAAGTAACCCTGGTCTTCCTGGGGCACGAAGCCCGTCGGCATGGTTCGAAACAGGTGCCAGGTCCCGTATCCGAGACCGCCGAACACCAGCAGCGCCAGCACTGCATGACGCAGCACCTGCCGCACCAGCGCGGTATAACCCGCCGTAAGCCGGTCGAAGCCGCGGTTGAAGAGTCCGAAGAAGCCGCCCTTGGCTCCGTGGGCGGGCTTGAGCAGCAGCACGCACAGCGCCGGGCTGAGGGTCAGCGCGACGAAACCGGAGATGGCGACCGAGACCGCGATCGTGATCGCGAACTGCTGGTACATCTGGCCGGTGATGCCGCCGAGGAAGGCGACAGGCACGAAGACCGCGCCCAGCACGAGCACGATGGCCACGACGGGACCGGTCACTTCGTTCATCGCCTCGATGGTCGCATCGCGCACCGAGAGGCCCTTTTCGTGCATCAGGCGCTCGACATTCTCGACCACGACGATGGCGTCGTCGACGACGATGCCGATCGCAAGCACCAGGCCGAACAGGGTCAGTGAGTTGATCGAGAAGCCCAGCAGCGCCATGCCCGCGAAGGTTCCCACGATGGAAACCGGCACGGCGAGCAGCGGCACCAGCGTGGCGCGGAAGCTCTGCAGGAAGAGGAACACCACCAGCAGCACGAGGATGACGGCCTCGAATAGCGTGTGGACCACTTCCTCCACCGAGACCTTGATGAAGGTCGTGGTCTCGTAGGGCATCGACCAGTCGACGCCGGAGGGGAAGGCGCGCTTGAGTTCGTCAAGCGTGGTGACGATGCCCTCCTTCACGTCGAGGGCGTTCGCTCCCGCCTGAAGGTACACGATCACCAGCGTGGTCGGCTTGCTGTCCAGACGCCCGAATAGGTCATAGCTCGTCGAGCCCAGCTCGACGCGTCCCACGTCCTTGATGCGCACGTAGGAGCCGTCGGTATTGGCCCGCAGCACGATCTCGGCGAACTCCTCCGGCGTCTCCAGACGACCGCGCGAGATCACGGGAATCGTCAGCTCGCTCCCGCCGGCACTCGGCTCCTGACCGACGCGACCGGCGGCGTAGAGACCGTTCTGTTCATTGATGGCGTTCCGAACGTCCGCCACCGTCATGCCCTTCTGCGCGAGGCGATCGGGATCGACCCAGATGCGCATCGAGTAGTCCTTGGCGCCGTAGCAGATCACATCGCCCGCGCCGGGAACGCGCTTGAGCGTGTCGACGATGTTCGCGGTCGCGTAGTTCGCGAGGAACAGCTCGTCATAGCGCGGATCGGTGCTCTGCAGCGCGATCAGGCACAGGATGTCCGTGGAGGTCTTCTGCACCACCACGCCCTGACGCATCGCTTCCTGCGGCAGCTTGGGCTCGGCCAGCTTGACGCGGTTCTGAACGTCGACTGCGGCAAGATCCTGATCCGTGCCGATCTCGAACGTCGCCGTCGTGGTCAGCTGACCGTCGTTGGTGCATTGCGACGAGAAGTAGATCAGGTTCTTGGCGCCCGAGAGCTGCTGCTCGATCGGTGCGGCGAGTGCCTGCGCAACCGTCTCCGCGCTGGCGCCCGGGTAAGTGGCGCGGATGCGCACCGTGGGCGGGGTGATCTGCGGAAACTGCGCGATCGGCAGGCTGAAGATCGCCAATCCGCCCAGCAGGAGGATCAGCAGCGAAAGGACCGAGGCGAAGATCGGCCGGTCGACGAAGAACTTGGAGATCATGTTGCTTCGCTCAGTTGCTGCCTGCGCCCGCCTGCTTCACCGGCGCACCCGGTCGGATCTTCTGCACACCCTGCACGATCAGCTTGTCGCCGGCCGCCAGTCCGCCCTCGACGATCCAGTCGCCGCCGCGCCACGCAGCCAGCTGAACCGGACGCAGTTGCGCCGTGCTCTTGTCGTCGACGACGTACACGCTCATGCCTTCCGCGCCGATCATCACCGCGCGCTGCGGAACGGTCAGCGTGTTGGGACGGGTGGCACCTCCGATGATGGCCGTCACGAACTGACCGGGCAGCAGCCCTTCGCTCGCGTTGGCGAGCTTCGCGTTGATCTCGGCCGTGCCCGTGGAGGGATCGACCTCGACTCCGACGAAGCTGATGGCGCCTTCGCCGGGATAGCGCTTGCCATCCGCGGTCTCCACTGCGACACGCAGGCCGGCATCGCCGTTCGCCACCTTGAAGCGGCCCTCCGCGAGTCCGCGCCGCCAGTGGAGCAGGTCCTTTTCGCTCATGCGGAAGGTGACGAGTATCGGATCGATCTCCTGCACGACGGCGAGCAGCGAGTTCTGGCTCGCATCCACAAGCGAGCCCACATCACGCAGGCCCTTGCCGATGCGACCGGTGATCGTTGAGGTCAACCGCGTGTAGTCGAGGTTCAGTTGCGCCTGCTCCTGACTGCTGCGCGCGATTTCCAGCTGCGCGCCGGCACCCGCCTGCGCGGTCAGCGCATCGTCGAACTCCTTCTGGGCCGCGGCTTCGGCGGCCACCAGCTTGCGCTTGCGCTCCACCGTCGCGTTGGCTTCATCGAGCTTGGCCTGCGCCTGCACCACCTGCGCCTTGGCCGCGGAGAGGCTGGCCTCAAAGGGGCGCCGATCGATCTCGAAGAGCAGTTGTCCCTTCTGCACCTTGTCGCCGCCGCTGAAGCCCTGCGTCAGCAGCGTGCCGGCGACCCGGGCGCGGATCTCGACGCGCGAGTTGGCCTTGGTCTGCGCCAGAATGCGCGACTCCAGCGGGACATCCTGCGCCTGCAGCACGATCCACTCGACCGGAACGGCGCTGGGGACCGTCGGCTTGGCTGCTTCTTCGTCGCAGCCGGGCAGCAGGGTCAGGAACGCGAGCGCAGTGAGTGCGGAGAAATGGCGAATCATGATTTCAGGGCTTCTGTGCGGGTGTGGCGGTGCGGGCTTCGAAGGAACCGCCCAGGGCGAGGTGAAGGTTGATGCGCTGACGGAAGAGTTCCTGGCGCACCTGCAGTCGCTGCTTGGCCGCCGCAGCGTGATCGGTGTGGAGTTGGTCGACGTCGAGGATGGTCATTTCGCCGACCTTGTAGCGCTCTTCGCCGGCATTGCGGGCACGCAGCAGTCGTTCCTCGGCCGTCTTCAGGTTGGCATCCCTGAGACGCAGGATGCGCTCATTGGCGAGCGCGGTTTCCACTTCGAGGAAGGCACGCTGGGCGACCTTGACGTAGCTGGCCAGGGACTCCTGCTCGGCGGTCTGCGCAATGCGCACCTGCGCTTCGCGCTCGCCGCCATCGAACAACGGACCGAGCAGGTTTGCGCCGAGATTCCAGACGGCTTGCCCGGGATCGAACAGGGAACTGAGAGAGCCGCTGGCAAGTCCGCCGCCGGCGGTGAGTCCGATGCGCGGCAGCTTGGCGGCCTTGGCGCTGCCCACGCGGTTGAACGCGGCGGCAACGCGTCGATCGGCAGCCACCACATCCGGACGGCGCTCGAGCAGTTCGGAGGGCAGCCCCACCGGCGGGCTGGGGGGCAGTTCCGGCAGCGTCGTCAGGACTTCGATCTCCTGCGAGGGATAGCGCCCGAGCAGCGCTTCGAGTGAGCGCAGCGAGCTTTCCAGCGCGCCCTGACTGGCGTCGACGGCCTGCTGTTGCGCCGCAGTCTGCCCGACCACGAGATCGAGATCGAGCTGGCGAGCCTCACCTACGTCGAAGCGCGCCTGCGTGATGCGTTGCACGCGCTGGCGTTCGGTCAACAGCAACTTGTCGAGCGCAAGCTGCTCCTGAGCGGATATCGCGAGGAACCATGCAGCAGCCACCTGGGCGGCGATCGACTGGCGCGCGAACTCATAGTCCGCCTGCGCCGCAATCGCGTCGAGCTCCGCGGCCCTGGATGCGTCGGCAAGGCGCCCCCACACATCCGCTTCCCACGAGACGCTGAGTCCCAGATTGAAGCGCTCGGCCGTCGCGCTGCTGGCGCTGGCGCGCTCGGCACCCATCACTGCATCCACCTTCGGCGAGAGCGCGGAGTCGGCCTTGCCCGCTTCGGCCAGCGCGCGGTTGCGGCGTGCCACCGCGATCGCCAGATCCGGATTCTTCGACTCGGCCTCCTGAACGAGAGCGGTCAGGCGCGAGTCAGAGAATGTCTCTATCCAGTTGTCGGCAACCTTGCCGCTGTCGCGAGCAGCAGCTCCCGCCGGCGCGTTGCGGAATTCTTCGCGCACGGGCATGGCAACGCGTTCCTTGGCGTCCGGAGGAACCGCAGGCCCCTGACAGGCAACGGAAAAGAGCGTGACGAGGGCCACGGCCAGAGGGATGGTGAACTTCATCGGGGGGAGGCTGGAGTTTAGCAGGTTATGATCCTGTGACTTGCAGGCTGCATCGAACTACCCGCTAGCGCCATGAGACTCCTGACCGCCCTCTGCCTGCTGCTTGTCGCTGCCTGCCAGCCCTCCGCCAAGGACTCCACGCACCTGTCTCTGGGGGCCCCCTCGCCGGCGGCCACGGCACCGGTCGAATTCCCAGGTCTGCACAACGTCGTCGCCTACGGGCCCGATCTGTACTCCGGAGCCGTGCCCGAGGGTGTGGAGGGCTTTGAGTCCCTTCGGGAGCTAGGTGTCCGCACGGTCATCTCCGTGGACGGCGCCCTGCCGGATGTCGAGGCTGCCAGGTCCGAGGGCCTGCGCTACGTGCACCTGCCGATCGGCTACAACGGGGTCAGCCCGGAGCGCGCTCGCGAGCTCGCCAAGGCGATCGCCTCCTTGCCCGGTCCGATCTACGTGCACTGCCACCACGGCAAGCATCGCAGCGCGGGAGCGCTGGCTGTGGCCGGCGTCATGACGGGCAGGTTTGACAACGCCTTCGCGATCGAGCGCATGAAGGTCAGTGGGACGGCCCCGACCTACACCGGGCTGTATCAGGGTGCCGAGCAGGCCAAGCCGCTCGATGCCGCCACGCTCGCCGGTCTGGAGTGCGCGCTCCCCGAACAGTCGCGCCCCAGCGGCATGGTCAGCGGTATGGTCGCGATCGACGAGTTCAACGACCAGTTGAAGGCGATCGAGAAGGCGGGCTGGTCCGTGCCGACCCACAGTCCGGATCTGGTGCCCGTTTCGGTTGCCAAGCAACTGGTGCAGCACTTCGAAGGCCTGCGCACGGACGAGTACACCGTCAAGAAGGGCCCCGAGTTTCTGAAGCTCTTGGACGACAATGCCCAGAAAGCCAGCGCCCTGCAGCAGGCACTGGAGCTCAAGCTCGCCCACGAGGACCTGACGGCCCGCATGAAGGCCGTTCAGGCCTCCTGCAAGGCCTGCCACAAGCTGCACCGCGACTGATCGGCACTCGGGCGAGGCTTCAGCCCGATCAGGCGCTATGCTCTGGCGCCTGAAATCCACCCAAGGACTCCGCCATGGCTGAAGCCTCTCACGATCTCGTCATCATCGGTGCTGGACCCGGCGGCTACGTGGCCGCCATTCGCGCTGCCCAGCTAGGCTGGAACGTGGCCTGCATCGAGAAGGAAAAGGCGCTGGGAGGAACCTGCCTGCGCGTGGGTTGCATCCCTTCGAAGGCGCTGCTGGAGTCCAGCGAACTGTACCACGAGGCCAAGGACGGCTTCGCGCGCCACGGCATCGTGACGAGCGGCATACAGCTCGACCTCGCCGCGATGCTCAAGCGCAAGGATGAGGTCGTCACCACGCTCACGAAGGGCATCGAGAGCCTTTTCAAGAAGAACAAGGTCACGCGCTACGCCGGTCACGGCCGCATCACGGGCCCCGGCAAGGTCAGCGTGGAAGGCTCGCAGCCGATGACACTCAGCGCCAAGCATGTGCTGATCGCAACCGGCTCGAGCGTCTCCCCTCTCAAGGGCGTGGAACTCGATGGCGACCGCATCGGCACGAGCACCGAAGCGCTCAGTTACCCGGAAGTTCCCAAGCATCTCGTCGTGATCGGGGCTGGCGTGATCGGTCTCGAACTCGGATCCGTGTGGTCGCGCCTGGGCGCCAAGGTCACCGTGCTCGAGTATTCCAACCGCATCCTGGCGGGCATGGACACCGAGATCGCCAACGAAGCGCAGAAGATCCTAACCAAGCAGGGACTCGAATTCCGGCTCGGCGTGCGCGTCACCGGCGCCAAGCGCAAAGGCAACGGCTGCGTCGTCGAGATGGAAGGCCAGCCTTCGATTGAGTGCGACCGTGTGCTGCTCGCGGTGGGCCGTCGACCCAACACGGAAGGACTGGGACTGGAGTCCGTCGGTCTGCAACTCGATGAGCGCGGACGCATCCCGATCGACGAGCACTTCCGCACCAAGGTGGACGGCTTCCACGCCATCGGCGATGTCGTGCGCGGCCCGATGCTGGCCCACAAGGCGGAAGAAGAGGGCATCGCCTGCGTCGAGGGCCTGATTCAGGGCTACGGACACATCAACTACGATGCGATTCCGGGCGTGGTCTACACGCATCCCGAGATCGCCAGCGTGGGCAAGACCGAGGAAGAGCTCACAGCGGCGGGCATTGCCTTCAAGAAAGGCAGCTTCCCGTTCATGGCCAACGGCCGCGCCAAGGCCATGGCGAGCACGGACGGCCGCGTGAAGATCCTTGCGGATGCAGAGACGGACCGCATCCTCGGCGTCCACATCATCGGACCGCACGCAGGCGAACTGATCGCCGAGGCCGCGACCGCGATCGAATTCGGCGCAACGGCAGAGGACCTCGCACGCACCTGCCACGCGCACCCCACGCTGGCGGAAACGGTCAAGGAAGCCGCTTTGGCGGTGGATCGCCGCGCGATACATATGTGAGCGCGCATCAAGCCAGCGCGATACATATGTGAGCGCGCATCAAGCCAGCGCGATTCATATGTGAGCGCGCATCAAGCCAGCGCGATACATTTTTGAGCGCCGCTCAGTCCGCGCTCTGTTCCTCAAACAAGGCCTGCTGCTCAAGCTGCGGGGCGTGGTTTTTTCTGCGGCGCGGCGGCGGCTTGCGGCGACTGCCGTGCTTCTTGACGATGCGCTTTGCCTCCGCACGCACCGCCTCGGTGCGGCGCAATGCGGAAAAGCGGCTGCGGGCATGAGCCAGTGCCTCGGCATGGTCCACGATCGGAGCCGGATAGTGCTCGCCGATCACGCAACCGACGTCGCGCTGGATCAGCGGTGGCATCTTGTGCGGCTCTGCGAGGTACTCCAGCGGCACGCGGGCGAGTTCAGGCACCCAGCTCCGGAGGAACTCGCCCTTGGGGTCGTGATCCGTCGCCTGCTTGGCCGGCGAGTACATGCGCAGCGTGTTGATGCCGGTGACGCCGCTTTGCATCTGGAACTGCGAGTAGTGAATGCCCGGTTCGAAGTCGAGGAACTGCCGCCCCATCCATTGCGCCGGCTCGCGCCAGTGCAGCCAGAGATGGTAGGAGTTGAACGAGGTCAGCATCGCCCGCATCCGGAAGTTGAGCCAGCCGGTGGCAACTAGCGAGCGCACGCAGGCGTCCACCATCGGGTAGCCCGTGCGGCCAGCCTTCCAGGCCTCGAAGCGGTCCTCACGGAACTCGGCTTCGCGCAGGCCGTCGTAGCCGCGGTGCAGATTGGAGAGCTCCAGATCAGGCTGATCTTCGAGCTTCTGCATGAAGTGACAGTGCCAGCGCAGACGCTGCGCGAAGGCCGCCAGAGAGCGGGCCCACGATCCGAAGGCGCGATCCTGCGTGCGCTTGCGCTCTTCGCGCAATCCGCGCAGGTGCGCGTCGGTGGCCTGATGAATGGTGCGCATGCTGATCGTGCCGAAGGCCAGATGCTCGCTGATCCGCGAACAGCCGCTCCACCCCGGTCCGGGCGCCGACATCGACGCGAGGTAGCGCTCACTGCGATCGCGCAGGAAGGAATCGAGCACCTGCCAGGCTTCCCGCTCGCCGCCGCGGCCCTGCATCCAGCGCTTGCGGGGTTCGATGCCCAGAACCGCTCCCCGAGGGACAGGATCCGAACGCACGCCGCGAGGCCCGAGCTCGCCGCCGACAAGCTGCGCCTCCTCCGCGCTCATCCGCTCCAGCCAGCGCCGCGACCAGCCGTCGCGGGACTTGAGCCTGCGCACGACGCCAGTCTGAGGAATCTCCGTCCAGCGCACGGCGTTTTCGCGTGCCCATCGGGCGACGCGCAGATCGCGCTCATAGGTCGCGAGCAGGCCGGTCTCCTCGTGGCTCCACAACTCCTCGAAGCGCAGCTCCCGACGCAGCTCCCCCAGCACGGCCGGCATGCTGCCCGCACGGATCAGCAGCGGAACCCCATGGACTCGGAGCTGGGTCTGCAGATCGAGCAGCGCCTCCTGAATCCATGCGAGGTGCTGGGGATCGAATTCGGCCGAGTGCAGGACTTCGGGTTCGAAGACATACAAGCCGACGAGCTTGCCGCGCCGAGCCGCCTCCTGCAGCGGTCCATGGTCCCTCACGCGCAGATCGCGCTTGAACCACACCAGCTGAACGGGGCGCATGCCTGAAGGCTTTCGCTCCATCGCTCCTTCCGGATCTCAGGAGAAAAAAGACGGCCCGGACAAGCCCCCCTGTCCGGGCCCTGTGGCTCACCAGCGCAGCGTGGCTGCGATCGGCGAGCGGGTCGGCATCCGACCCTTTTCCAGCGAGTAGACCTCGCCACCGCGCAGGAGCACGGCTTCGGCGATCTCATCGAGGACGTCATCATCGTGGGCGTCCGACTGCTCCTTGTGGAGCTTGAGGGCGCCGGTGGCGGAATCCATCTGGCCGAAGAGCAGCGTCCCGCGCTCGATCAGCAGGTGGCGGACCCGTCCCTGAATCGCGTACTGCGCGATGGCCCGAATCTCGTCGAGCGCACGGTTGGGAGAAACCTCCTGGTTCCACAGTTCCACGATCTTCTGCTCCTTGGCGCGCTGCTCGGAGGCGATCACGGGCATCGCCAGCTTGTGCAGGTCGGCCGCCAGAGCCTTCTGATGGTTGCCATGGACATGCTCGTGCGTCAGGTGCGGGTAGCGCGAGATGCGCTCGTAGACGTGGACATCCCGCTCGGAGCCAACGAGGACCAGCGGAGCGTTGTCTTCCCGCAGGACGCGCCACAGCGCCGCATCCACGCTGCGGTAAAAGCGCGCCATGTCCTCGTCGCGGCTCTTGTCGGAATGGCCCGCTCCGCCGAAGACCACATAGCGGCCCCCTCGGGAAGATTGGTGCGAGGCCGTCTGACGCTCGTGTTCCTCGGTTCCCAGCGCCTCCACCAGCGTCGAGTGCAGACCCGGAACCGGAACGGGGGCGAGGCCCGACATGGAACCCTTGAAGAAGCTGACATGCTGCTCCGAGAGCACCAGCAAGTAGAAGCGCTGGTTGTCCTGCACGTACTCCATCAGGGGGCGCAGGTGGAAGTTGTCGGCCACGATGACGCGGTCCTCGACCTCGATCGGGAGCCGGTAGTAGACGCTGGAGGTCGGGGAAAGGAAGAAAGCCAGACCATGCGGCGCGTGGCGCCAGAATTCAGCGGTCGAGACCGCGCGCAGCGGCTGGAGGAAGTGCACGACCTTGCTGACGCGATTTTCCTGCGTGATCAGCTTCTCCGCTTGGGTCACGAGGGCCTCGAAGCGGTTGGAGGCCGCATTCGTGGTGCCCTTGTGCGGGTTGATGTACAGGGACACGCAGGGACCTTTCGCGGAGCTGAGCAGGTTGCGCAACTCCTCGGCGGAGAAAGGACGAGCGTGGAATTCGAGGGCTTGGGGATGTTGAAGGCTGGGTTCTGTGCGTGTGCTCATGACACGGGCCATCATCACCTCTCCCGGCGCTTTCGGGGATGTGCCGAGGAGGGCAGAGCCGTAGGACTTAGTGCGTAGACTGGAGCGCCAGGCCCTTGGCGACCCGGGCGATCTCGCGCGCACTGACCGGGCCGGCCGCCGAGATGGCGCACTGCTCGGGGTGCAGATGCTGCTTCGCCACGCGCTGGATGTCCTCCGCCGTGACCGCCGCAAAGCTCTCGAGCAGGCGCTCGAGCGCGTCTTCGGGGAACTGATGCACCTCGGCGCTGATCAGGTAACCCGCCCGGCGGGCCGCGCGCTCGAAGCCCAGCGGGAAGGAACCGATCAGGTAGCTCTTGGCAACCTCCAACTCCTCGTCGGGCACGCGCTCGCTCTGCATCCGCCGCATCTCGCGACGGAAGCCGTCGATCGCCGTGCCGACGTTCTGCGGCGAGGTTCCGATGTAGGCCGTGAACATGCCGGGCAGCACTCCCGCGGAGCCGTGGATGTTGGCGTTGACGCTGTAGGCCAGCCCGAGTTCGTCGCGCAGCACCCGCGAAATCCGGTTGGTGAAGCCGGGGCCCGTTCCCAAGACATGGTCCATGACCACCAGCGCGGGATAGTCGGGGTGGCGGCGGGGAATCCCCAGATGCCCGAGGTAGACATGCACCTGAGCCCGCTTCGCGGAAAAGACCTTGCTGTTCGTCGAGCGCTCGGGGAACTGCGGGGGTGTCGTGGAAAGCGGCATGCCGGACTTCCAACGCGAGAAGAGTTTCTGGGCCTCGCGGCGAACGGCCTTGGGATCGACATCGCCGCAGATCGAGAGGATCGCGCGCCTCGCCACCCAGTTTGCGCGGTGGTGTGCCCTCAGATCCTCGACGCGAATCCGACGCACGCTTTCCAGCGTTCCATAGGCGGCCCGACCCAGCCAGTGATCGCCGTAGATCAGTTTCCGGAAGCCCAATCCCGCTTGTGTTCGCGGATCGTCGCGTTCGACGAGCAGCCGGTCGAGGAGCCGCTTCTTGTGCAGCGTGAACTTTTCGGCCGGATAACGAGGACTGGTCACCAGTTCGGCGCACAGTTCCATCAGGAGCTTCCAGCGTTCGTTGACGATCGAGCCGCTGACCCCCGCCGCATCGCCGGAAACTTCGCCGCCTTCGGGCTCCAGCAGTTCCGCGATCTCCTCGTCGTTGTGACGAGCAGTGCCTTGATCGACGAGCGAGCCCGCCAGAAAAGCCGTGCCTTCCTTGTTGCGCGGATCAAGCGCGGGTCCCCCGCGGATGTGCACCGAGACCGAGCAGATGCTGGCACCGGGGCGAGGCGAAACCAACAGCACCAGCCCGTTGTCGAGCACGAAGCGCTGGACCGGCAGCACCAATCGGGGAACGCTCATGAGCGGCCCTTCCGCTTGGCCTGATCCGACTTGGGAAGGCACCAACCCACCACGCGCCGCTCCGCCGAGAGCAGGCGTCGGGCGGCGGAGGTCACGGCCGAGGGTTTGGCCGCCTGGATTCGCTCGAGCGTCGTCAGCGAGATGCGCCAGTCGCCGTCGATCGCGAACTCCCCGATGTCCTCGGCCAGATCGGAGACAGTTTCGGCGTCGTGGGCCTCGCCGGCGGCGATGATGCGCTTGGCGCGCAGCATTTCCTTGGCGCTCGGACCCGCGCTGCCAAGCTTCTCGATCTCCTCGAAAACGGCTCGCTCCAGCGCCAGCGGCTCCTTGCCTTGCGCGCACTCGGCAAACAGCCAGAAGGAGCCGCCTTCGACGCGCGCGTCGTTGTGCGTCGAAATGCTGCTGGCAAGTTGCTCGTCGATCACGAGCCGGCGATACAGGCGCGACAGCCTGCCCCCGGAGAGCACCGTAGAAACCAGATCGAGCAGGCAGTCGTCGTCGCTGCCCACCGCGGCACCGGGCCACGCGATGCACAGGCGCCGGGCCTCATCGTCCCAGCGTATCGTCAGGCGCTGCTCTCCGCGCGGAGCCTGCGGAGGCGGCCGGAAAGGATCCGCTTCGCGGTAGGCCATGCCCTGCGGAATGGCGCCAAACTGCTTCTCGGCGACCGCGAGCGCGCGGTCGGGATCGATATCTCCGGACAGCACGAGGATCGCGTTGCCGGGATGGTAGAAGCGCTCGTAGTAGGCGCGCATCTCGCTGACCGTGAGCGCCTTGAGTGTTTCGGTGTATCCGATCACGGGCCGCTGATAGGGATGCCGGGGAAACACGGCAGCCTGCACCTCCTGAGACAGCACGCGCCAAGGGTCGTCCTCGCCCTGCCCGAGCTCCTCGAGCACGACCTGCTTCTCGGCCTCGAACTCAGCCGCGTCGAGCAGCAGGCTCTTCATGCGGTCGGCTTCGATCTCCAGCGCGGATTCCCAGCGATCCGAGGCGAACTCGAACCAGTAGGCCGTGTGATCCGCGGAGGTGAAGGCATTGTTGGTGCCACCCAGCGTGGTCGTCACGCGGTCCACCATGCCCTTTCCAAAGCGCGCGGACCCCTTGAACATCATGTGCTCGAGGAAGTGCGACACGCCGGCTTCCTTCTCCGTTTCGTTGCGTGCCCCGACGCGATACCAGAGCATCACGGCGACCACGGGATCGAGATGGCGCTCCAGCAGCAGCACCTGCATGCCATTGGAGAGCTTGTGTTCCTGGATGCGGGCTCCGGCCTTCTCCAGTGCGCTGGTGACCTTGGCTCGAGTGCTCATCAGCGGGATCCTCTGGGTGTGCGCCGGGGGCTCTCCGCCCGCGAGCGCTGGGGGCTTTCCGTGCGCGAGCGCTGGGGACTCCTGGCGCGGGCCCCGAACTGCTCGCGCTCCGCGTGGATCCGCGCGCGGCGGGCAGCCAGCGGCTCGACTTTCTCCATGCGCGCGACGATGCCGGGCTTGCCCGAGTGAGTCTTGGCCTTGCGCGGCGGGCGATCGGTGCGGCGACGCGGCTTCTTGCGCATCGGCTCGGCGGCCTCACCCTTCTGTAGCACGGCAATCTCCTCGCGGGTCAGCTCGCGCCAGCGCCCGGGCTTGAGCCCGCGGTCGCCCAGCGGCCCGATCCGCACCCTTCGCAGGCGCAGGACCTTGTGGCCGATGCGCGCGAACACCCGGCGAATTTCGCGGTTCATGCCCTCTCCGAGCGTCACGGTGAGCCGCGACAGCTCCGCGCGGCGCGATTTCACCAGCACGCGTGCGCCGGAAGTGCGGCCTTCGGCGAGGTGCACGCCTTCGCGGATCTTGCGCAGGCTCTCGTCCTCGACCTTGCCGAAAACATCGACTTCATAGGTCTTCTCCACTCCGTAGCGCGGGTGCTGGACGCGCTGTGCGAAGTCCCCGTCGTTGGTGATCAGGATCAGGCCCTCGCTCTCCTCGTCGAGCCTTCCGACCGTGAAGACGCGCCCCTTGCGCGTATCGGTGATCAGGTCGACCGCACGAGGCCGGATTTCGCGTTCTTCGTTGGTGCACACCACGCCGCGGGGCTTGTTGAGCAGGTAGTAGCGCTTGCGGGTGCCTTCGGGCTTGAAGATCCGGCCGTCGACCTCGACTTCCTGCCGTGAGGGATCGATCCTGAGGCCGAGCTCACGGACGACCTCTCCGTCGACGCTGACGTGCCCTGCGGCGATCAACTCGTCGCACTTGCGGCGCGAAGCCACCCCCTGCGAGGCGAGGAACTTGTTGAGCCGCACCAGCGAATCCTCGCCGGTTTCGACGTCCGAGGGCTCGTGCGGCTCGGCCTCGGCGATCAGATCGGAGTCCAGGTCGTCTTCGGAATGTCTCGTCTTCGGTTTCATGGTGCGATGGCGCGCAGGAAGCGCGCGTTTGTGCGGGTGGTCAGTCGATGGCGTGCGCAGGCGGCGGGAATCAGCAGCACTTCGCCGCGACCGAGGCGTTCGACGCCCAGAGCGTGCTCCAAGCCGAGCTCGCCTTCGAGCACGATCAGGATCTGCACGCGGTCTTCCTCGAACACCAGCTCGCCCGCCTCCAGTTGGTGCAGTTCGACCGAAAATTCTGGCTCCAGGCACAGCGTCTGCGAACGGTGGCCGCGCGCCACCTCGCTCAGCCGCGGCTGGAAGGGGCCGCGCGGCCGGGGTGCGTCGTAGCGCGTCACCCGCAGGGAATCCTCGATCTGCAGGGCGCGCGGTCGCCCGTCGAGTCCCGGACGATCCCAGTCGTACAGCCTGTGCGTGGTGTCCGCATTCTCCTGGATCTCGATCAGCGCGATGCCGCCGCCGATCGCGTGCACTGTGCCCGCAGGCACGAACACGAAGTCGCCCGCGCACACGCGCTGCTGCTCGATGCACTCCAGAATCGAGCGCTTGCCGGCATGGGCCGCCAGTTGTTCACGCGTCACTCCGGGCTTCAGCCCGAAGTACAGCACCGCATCCGGGGTGGCGGCGAGGATGTACCAGGATTCGGTCTTGGTCTCCTCGCCGACCTTGCGCGTTTGGGCGTGCGGATGCACCTGAATCGAAAGCGCCTCGCGCGCATCGAGCAGCTTGATCAGCAGCGGGAAGGATCCGTCAGCGGCCGCCCGCGAGGCTCCCAGCAATCGCTCGCGCTGCTGCTGCATCAGCTGGCGCAGCGTCATCCCCGTGAACGGTCCGCCAGCGACGCGCGAAATGTGCTCCTTGCGGTCCGAAATCTCCCAGGTCTCTCCGATCGGGCCGCTGCCTGGCAGCGATATGCCGAGCACCGCTTCCAGCGCGCGGCCCCCCCAGACCTTTTCGAGGCACAGGCGTTCGAAACGCAACGGAGTTTGCAGCACGGAGCCGGACATGCGGAGCCCGAGAGGATAGCGCATGCGGGCCCCGTCACGCGCGAACTTCCCTAGCTCCCCAGCAAGCGCTGCGCTTCAGCCCGCGCCGAGGCATGCGCGGATCCGCCCGCGATCATGTCCGCGATCTCCTCGACACGCGCCTCGCCCTCCAGCAGGCTCACGCGCGTGCGCGTGCGGTTGGCGACGACATCCTTCTCGACCTTGAAGTGACGATGCGCCACGGCAGCGATGGCCGGCATGTGCGTGACACACAGCACCTGATGTCGGGCTCCCAGCGCGCGCAGGTGCTCGCCCAGCCTCGGACCCAGACGCCCGCCCACGCCGGAATCGACTTCGTCGAAGATCAGCGTGGGAATGCTCATGCGCAGCGCCAGAGCGGTGCGCAAGGCCAGCATGATGCGCGCCGCCTCGCCACCCGAGGCCACCTTCGCGAGCGGCTGGGCATCCTCGCCAGGATTCGCGGCCAGCAGGAACTCGATCGCGTCGGCGCCATCCGGTCCGAACAGGCGGACATCCTCCAGCTCGCGCGTCTTCTCCTCGGGCAGGTTGGGCGATTGCAGATCGGGTCGCGCGCGCTTCTCGATGCGGACCTCGAAGCGCGCCCGCTCCAGACCCAGCTCGGCCAGACTGGCGCGCACGGCCTTCTCCAGCCGGGTGCAAAGACTGCGGCGCGCCTTGCCCAGATCCTCGGCCTTGAGCCGAACCGCTTCGCGCAGCGCCTTCACGGACTCGCGCAGCGCGGCAAAGTCCTCGCCGGCGGTCTCGATGGCCCTGAGTTCACGCTCGAGTTCCGCGGTGCGCGCGAGGAGGCCCGCGACATCGCAGCGATACTTGCGCTGCAGGTTCTCGAGCTCCACGAGCCGCTCTTCGATCGCATCGAGTCGTTCGGGCGAACCTTCGCCGCCCTCGCACAGGCGCGCGATCGCGACGCTGGCCTCCTCCAGATGCGCGCGAGCCTCGCGCAGTTGCGCCAGAGCGGCGCGGGCGGCTGGCAGCCGCTCTTCCCAGTTCTCCAGCACGCGCTCGGCGCGCACGATGCGACCCAGAGCGTTGCCCTCGCCTTCGGAGAGCTCCTCCGCGAGCCCGCCAAAGGCCCGCGCCACCGCCGCGGAGTTGCGCAGCAGCTCGCGCTCGCCCTGCAGATCCTCGAATTCACCCGGCGAAAGCCGGGCCTTCGTCAATTCGCCGGCCTGAAAACGCAGCAGATCCTCGCGCTCGGCGCGCGTGCGCGAACGCTGCTCGAATTCCGACAACTGCTCGCAGGCGCGCAGCCAGACGGCGCGGGCCTCGCGGTAGCCGGCGAGTTTGGGCTCCAGATTTCCGAACCCATCCAGCAGACGTGCCTGCTCGTCGGTGTCGAGCAGCTTCTGGTGTTCGTTCTGGCCGTGAACTTCGACCAGAAACCCGGCCAGCTCGCGCAGCACCCTGGCCGTGGCGGGCCGGTGGTTGACCCAGGCCTTGGAGCGCCCCTCGACGTGCAGCGTGCGCGTCAGCAGGATCTCGCGTTCCTCGCCGGCCTGCTGCTCGAGTTCTTCGAGCAGGGCCGGAACGCTGGCGCGCATCCAGCGCAGGACGCGCTCTTCCTCCACGGCCTCGCGGGGCACGACGAAGCGGCCCTCCACGCGCGCCTCCGGGGCTCCCTTGCGCACCAGCGAGGCCTTGGGGCGCTCGCCCAGCAGCAATTCCAGGGCGTCGATCAACAGGCTCTTGCCGGCGCCCGTCTCGCCCGTGATCACGTTGAGCCCCGGACCAAATGGGATCTGCGCACGCTCGATGAGCGCGAGGTTCTCGATGCAAAGTTCCTGCAGCATGGCAAGAAGTAAGGACGGTGAAGTCCCGGAAAGTTCGCGGTGGGTTGGGGTGGGCGGGGCGCGCCACCCAGTCTGGCTTCCGGCGCAGGCGGAGGCGAGCGCGCTCCGGCTTTACTTGCCGCTCGCGACCCCATGCCGGTCGCGCCACTGCGCTTCCAGCGCTTCCAGCAGCGATCGGAAATGCGCCGGCAGGCCGGGCACCATGGCCGAACCCAGCTCGGACAGTGCCAGTTGGACCGCGCCCTTGCGCTCCAGCTCGATGGCGCGCGCCGCATGAAAGGCCGTGGCCTCGCTGACGCTCTCCTCGAGCACCCGCAGGCCGACCACCTCGGCCCAGGGCAGTTCCATGAAGCACTCGCGCACCACCAGTTCGAGTTCCACGCGCTGCTGGGGAGCGAGTCGGGACAGTTCCTGCGAGAGAGCGCTGCCCTTGGGACTGAAGACGCGCATCCGGGGCGCTTCGTACTCCTCCCGCAGCCACAGCGCCTGCGCGTCGCTCCACAACTGCCACCCGTTGTGGGTTGCGCTGCTGAAACGCGTCAGGTAGGAGTTCCACTGCTCGACGCGGCCGTTCCACTGTCCCACCACCCGAACCCTTGTCCCCAGTTGGCGGGTGGGCTGGCGCGTCAGCGCCTCCCACTCCATGGGCGGCGTCTCCACCGCGGGCTTGGAGGCCAGCGGGACGCACACAAGCAGAAGCGCGAAGAGCCGCAGATGCTTCATCCCGGCCTGTCATCGGCCGGAAATTCGTTCCGCTTGAATCAGCGGCCGTCGAGCCGCTTCCCGCCGACCCAGACCTGCGCCAGACGCAGGCCCGGGCCTTCCAGGACGAGAAAATCGGCCCGCAGACCCGGCTCGAGCGCCCCCAGTTCACGCTCCAAGCCCAGTGCGCGGGCGGGCGAGCTGCTCGCCATGGTCAGCGCCTCGGGAAGGCTCACCACGCCCCGCTCGACGAGCCGGCGCACCATCTCCAGCTGGGAGAGCGCGGAGCCCGCCAGGCGGGGTTCGTCCCCGGGCTGGCTGGGCGGATACCAGGCGGCTCCGCCGGCGAGCACGTGCTCGCGGCCATGGGAGTGGAAGCGATCGCAACCGGTGCCCGCGCCGCGCAGCGCATCGCTCACCAGGCACAGACCCGCCGTCGTGCGCGCCCGCAGCGCCAATTGCACCGCCTCCTCGCCCACGTGCATCAGGTCGCCGATCAGCTCGGCGAAAACCGCATCGTCGGTCAGCGCGAAGCCCGCCAGCCCCATCGAGCGGTGGTGCACGCCGCTCATCGCATTGAACAGGTGCGTCGCTCCGACCGCGCCCGCCCGAGCGGCAGCGCGGGCTTCGCGCGCGCTCGCCAGACTGTGGCCCAGCGAAACCCGGAGGCCACAGCGCACCGCTTCCGCAATCAGTTCCATGGCGCCCGGCAGCTCAGGCGCGACCGTCAGCGTGCGGATCGCACGCCCTGAGCCGGTGGCGGGCCCGAGCACGGCGCGCAGCGCGGCCACCGAGGGCGGCGCAAGATCGTGGATCGGCAACGCGCCCGCCGATCCGGGGCTCACGAAGGGGCCCTCCAGATGCAGTCCGGCGATCCGCGCTCCCTGATCCTCGGGCAGGGACCGGATGCGCGTTTCAAGCTCGGCGCACTGTGCGCCCAGTCGGGTGGGCTCAGCGGGAAACAGCGTGGGCTGGAACGCGGTCGTGCCCGCCAGCGCCAGCGCCTTCGACATTCCGGCGAGATCTTCCAGTGGATCCAACCCGCCGAAGCCGTGGATGTGCAGATCGACGAATCCCGGCGCCACCACGGGCAGATCGGGCCCCGGCACGGCGCGTTCCAGCTCCACGGAATGGATGCGTCCCGAATCCCAGCGCAACGTGCCGGGAATCAGCTCGCCTCGCTGCAGCAGCCGTGCGCGGATCGTGTTCATGCCTGCGGAAGCTCAAAGTACAGCAGCGCGGAACTGCCGTACACCCGCTCCTCGCGTTCCGAGCGCGCGATGCGGATCCATTCCCTTCCGCGTTCGGGTACATGCAGCACCAGCACGCCGCCCGGCTTGAGATGCCGATCGATCAGCTGCTGCGCCGCCTCCAGCACTTCGGCGCGCGTGCGCGGGTCCTCCACCAGCGGATAGGGCGGATCCATGAAGGCGATGTCGTACCCGCCCTCCCACGGCAGCTCCTCGCGCTTCGCGCGCGGCGTCCAGAGTTCCTCGGACAGTGCATCCCCGCGCACCACGCGGGCCCGCGAACCCACGCCCAGCGCCTCGATATTGGCCGTCAAGGCTGCCAGCGCGTCCCGGCCGCGTTCGACAAACAGGGCGCGCGAGGCGGCGCGCGAGAGCGCTTCCAGCCCCAGACTGCCGCTGCCCGCGTACAGGTCGAGCACCGTGGCCTCCACCACCCGTTCGCCCAGCCGTCCGAAGAGCGATTCGCGCACCCGATCGAGCATGGGGCGGGTCAGAATCGTGTCGGGCGCTTCGATGCGGCGGCCACGAAATTCACCGGCGATGATGCGCATGCGGCCAGCAGGATAGGGCAAGCGCCCGGTTCAGGGAAAGACGCTACACTGCCGGTCTCCATGCCCCGTCTGCATGTCAACATCGACCATGTCGCGACGCTGCGTCAGGCGCGCCGCGAGAGCTTCCCCGATCCCGTGCTGTGGGCGCTCGCGGCCGAGAAGGCCGGCGCCGAGGGGATCACCTGCCATCTGAGGATGGACCGCCGTCACATTCAGGATGCGGACGTGCGCGCGCTCCGCCGGCGCATCCGCACGCGGCTCAATTTCGAGATGTCGCTCGATCCCGAAATCGTCGCCTTTGCGCTGCGGCTCGCGCCCGAGGCGGTCTGCATCGTGCCCGAAAACCGCCAAGAGGTGACCACCGAGGGTGGGCTCGACGTGCTCGGCGGCCACGAGCGGATCCTCGACGCAGTCACCAGACTCGCGCGCCGAAAGTGCGAGGTCAGCCTGTTCATCGACCCCGACGAAGAGCAGCTCGAGGCCAGCGCGGAAGTCGGCGCGCACTTCGTCGAGCTGCACACCGGTCGCTACGCCCATGCCCGCGGGACGGCCCGAACGCGCGAACTGCGGCGCCTGCAACGAGCCGCCGAACGTGCCCATGAGCTCGGCCTGCGCGTCAATGCCGGGCACGGCCTGGATTACGAAAACGTCGCGCCGATTGCCGCGCTGCCGCATGTCGAGGAGCTCAACATCGGCTTCGCGATCGTCGCGCGCTCGGTGTTCACCGGGGTGGAAGAGTCCGTTTCCACCATGAAGCACCTGATTCAAGGCCGGGTGAGCGCCCGCGCCGGAAAGAAGCGCTGATGCTCGTCTCGGGAACCCGCTGCAGCTTTCAGGGCAGCTACGTGGCGCTGCCGACCCCGTTCCACAACGGCCAGATCGACTACGCCGATCTCGAGCGACTGATCGAGTGGCACATCGCCTGCGGCACGGACGGATTGGTCATCGCCGGCACCACCGGTGAGGCCGCCACGCTGACGGAGCCCGAGCGCGCTGGCCTGTTCGCTGCCTCGGTCGCGATCGCGCGCCGCCGCGTGCCGATCCTCGGCGGCGTGGGCACCAACTGCACGCGCACGACACTCGAAGCGGCGCTTGCGGCCGTGCAGGCCGGCGTGGATGGGCTGCTGGTGGTGACGCCCTACTACAACAAGCCCAGCCGCCGCGGGCTCGTGCTGCATTTCGGCGTCATCGCCCAGCTCTGCCCGATTCCGATCGTGCTCTACAACGTCCCCGGGCGCACCGGGATCGACATGAGCGTCGAGGCCGTGCAGGAGCTCGGCCGCACCTTCTCCCACATCGTCGCGATCAAGGAAGCCAAGCCGGATCTCGACAAGGTGCGGCGTCTCGTCGAGGAGACCGAGGTTGCGGTGCTGTGCGGCGAAGATGCCGCCATCGCGGACTTCATGAGTCTGGGCGCCGTCGGCACGATCGGAGTGGTCGGCAATCTCCTGCCCTCAAAAACAGCGGAACTCGTGCGGGCTGCTTTGCCCGGCGGCAACAGCGTGCGCGCCGCGCAACTGGTCGAGGAACTGGCCCCGCTCGCGCGCGACCTGTTTCTGGAAGCCAATCCCGTGCCGGTCAAGACGGCGCTGGCCAGAATGGGCCGGATCAAGGATGAAGTGCGCCTGCCGCTGTGCGCGATGGAGCCGGCGACGCTCGCACAGCTCGAAACCACGCTGCGGCGCGCGCGGCTGATTCCATGAGAGCGGCCGCCCTGCTGCTCGCGCTGCTCGCGTCCTGCGCGAGCCAGCCGACGCTGCAGCAGCAGATCGAGCAGGCCACCGCCGACTTCCGCGGCATCGTCGGCGTTCATGTGCGCCACCTCAGGACCGGAGAAGAAGCCAACCTGCGCGCGGACGAGACCTTCCCGACCGCCAGTCTCGTCAAGGTGCCGATTCTGATCGGTCTGTTCGCGCGCATCGAAGCGGGCGAACTGGGCTACCGCGACAAGCTCCTCACCGAGGAACGCCATCGCAAGCGCGACGGCGAGGATCTCGTCAGCCGTTTCGAAGTCGGCGCACCCACATATCCAGCGGAACTCGCCATGCTGATGTGCTCCTTCAGCGACAACAGCGCGAGCCTGTGGTGTCAGGAACTGGCGGGCGGCGGCGGCACGATCAACACCTGGCTCGCGGAGGCCGGCTTTCCCGCCACGCGCGTCAACTCGCGTGTCCCCGGACGCGAAGCGGACTACCGCCAATGGGGCTGGGGCCAGACCACTCCGCGCGAAATGACCGAGTTGCTGATGCGCCTGCACCAGCGCCGCGCGCTTTCCCCGGCTGCGGATGAAGAGATGCTGCGACTGCTGTCGCGCGCCTACTGGTCGGGCGAGGCGCTCTCCGCCCTGCCGCCGGAAGTGCACGCCTTCAGCAAGCAGGGCGCGATCAACCGCTCACGCTCCGAGGTGCTGCTGGTCGAGTCCTCGACGGGTCCTTACGTGCTCTGCGTGATCACCAAGGAGCAGCAGGACACCTCCTGGGAGCACGGCAACGAGGGCTTCGTGCTCCTGCGCACGCTCTCGCGGCTCGTCTACGAGCACTTCGATCCTGAGACCCGCTGGCAGCCGCCGGCGGGCGCCGAGCGCTTTCACTAGCCTTTGAAAGCGCGCAGATCCCGCAGACCCACCTCGCACTGCACGCGAGCGGAGCCGTCCCTGTGCTTCTCCGAGGCCGCTGCAGATGCTCTCCAGTGCTGCCCATGTAGTGATCAGGCACTTTTTGGACTGGCTCCAGGCACAGCGGTTTGTGAGAAACAAGGGGCGCCCCCGCAGCAAACCTTGCTGCGGGGGCGCGGATCGCATGAGGACATCACCTGGTTTTTCAGTGATGCTCATCACACGGCGTGGCTGTCATCACCAGCTGCCAATCCGAGACAGAATGCCATTGCTGAGCAAGAGATTCTGGGAGGGATCAATACACAGCACCTGAAAGACAAGGCCTTCAAAGTTGAACCCACCCGGCACGACAAAAGGAATCGTGAGCTGGCCACTGGTCGTGGCGCCCACGGGCTGTACAAAGCCCGAACCGACCTCTACATAACCCGCAGGCAGATATGCGAGAGACGTCCCGCCGGGGAAGGGCACCGGCTGAGGCGGAGCAAAGGCGGCGAACAGGATGACGAAGCTGCCGTTCGGAGCTGTGACTTGCATCTGCATCGTCGAGCCACCGCTAGGACGGCCAAGTGGACGCAGGGTGACATTGCCGGTGTTTGGGAGCGAGATATTCGCCGCCATCGGCACGACTTCGACGAGTCCACCAGGGCCAACCGCTTTTCGTGCTCCAACGATGATGTCGGTGGCACCCTTACCCGAAATGTCGGGACCACGGGCAATGGCCAGCGATTTCGTGGTCGCGCCACTCTGTGTGATGGGACCGTAGCTGGGTGCAGGTGCCGTGATTGCTGTGAACATTGCGTTCCTGGTGGAGTAGAGGCTCAGAGTGGCTCCGTAGGCAAGAACCACCTCGCCGAGGCCATCACCATCCACATCACCTGCGCTCACCAAACGCCCGTCCGTTGGATCGAGAGTCGGCAAGAGGTTGATCGCAGTGCCGTACGTCGGAGTGGTCGGGGTGTTCTGCGTTGGGGAACTCGGCGTATGGAATGCACCGATCACGCTGTTGCCGAACGAACCCGGCTTGCGGCTAAACACGACGAAGTCGCTGAGAGGCGAGAACCCCGGCGAGGGCTCGGGCAGGAAGCCGACTGAGGCAACTGCCGAACCGAAGCGCTCAGCAGGCGTGTTGCGATACAGAAACTGATTCGCGACGGTCGTGGTGGTTCCCGGCAGTTGCGTCAAACTCAGATCATACACCGCCACCATTCCTGTCCCCGCATTAGCTATATTTAGCGGAGTGGGATTGTAGCTGGGCGCTCCCACAGTGAGAACACACTGGCTGATCGTATTGTTTGAAAATCGCTTGGGGCCCACAGCCATGCTCGCGCCAAAGCTCTGACTCGTGTCTCCTTGGGGGGGAATTCCCTGAGGCGTCGAAGCCCAGGCCTTCAGAGTCCGAGTGAGGGTCAAAGCGGTGGGGGTCAACTCATACAGCCGAACCTCGTCGCTCTGGGGGAAACCGACAGCAAGTCGAGGTCCGTTAGCGGTTTCGACCATCGCCATCGAGGTTCCAAAGGTGTTTCCAATCAGCCCGGATCCTCCATCCAAAGTGTTCGCGATTTGCACAGGGTTGTAGAGACCACCAGGAGTAGTCGGCGGTCGCATGGAGAAGATCCTGACCTTGCCGGTGGAGGGGGTGGAAATCGCGAACTCCTCCCCTGGAAACGTGTCCAGTTGGCCAACAGGGATGATGACCGAACTGGCATCTACATTCACCACTGTCGACGACGGGATGACGGCGAGAATGGTCGAGGGACCTGACATTTCCCCCCTGATGATCAAGCAACTAAACGTGGTTTGTCCACTGAACTTGGTCGTGACGGCGATGTCACGCTTTCCCCCATTGTCGTAGTCACTCAGAATGGCGACGGACGTTCCATAATCCGTAGTCGGGTTATTGACCGGAGGATCAAAAGTGAAACACGGCGACGAGATGGGACTTTGACAAATCTGTGCTTCCAGCGGTGCGCACAGCAAGCCGCCAACGGCAATCGTCATGCCCTGCACGGCAAAGGAATGTACGCGCACAAGCCAGTTCAAAATTCGAGGGTAAGTCACGGAGAAGGTCCTCATAGGAAACAAGGTAAAGAGATTCGATGACTCTCCAAGGCGCGCTGCCTTGCTTGGCAAGAGCCAAAAAACCAACGCACGTTGGTGCTCCTACTCCCTTCGTGGTTTTGCCGATCCCGCTTTTTCTCTCTTCTGCTCTCGCCGCCAGCTCGATGCGCTCGACTTACGACACTGGGTTTTTCGACCCTGACAGTGGGATGCGGTGCTTTCTGGTTCGCGCTTCGCTCAGCCGTTGGAGAGACATCGGGCGTGTGGGATTCTTGGAAAAATGGCCGTACAGACTGGGGGCTGTCGGCCATGCTGTTCCGGGTGCTCCGCGGGTATCTCGATCTCCCACCCGGCAAGCTGTGACCCGAAATCTCCGCATGTCGGGTCTCAGCGCCGGAGCCCGCGCAGATCCCGCAGACCCACCTCGCACTGCACGCGAGCGGAGCGTTCTTCCTCGGCCACCCGCGCCTGAATGGCTTCCGAGTTCGGACGCTCCAGATGGTGCAGGTGGTACACGATCGCGCGACCGATCACCGCCACGAAGCGATAGCCGCCGCGCCTGAGGCGCAGGTCGATGTCGCGGTCGCCCCTGCGCCCCGGCCACAGCGAGTCGTAACCGTTGACGCCCTCGAAGGCCTTGCGAGAGAGCGAGAAGTTGACGCCCATCAGCTTGCGCGGCCGTGGATGCAGGGCCGCGGCGAGCCAGCCCGGCAACCGGATCCCAAGCCCCATGCGCTCGGTGTCGCCCTTCAGCGCGCCGAGCATGGCCGGTCCGCTCCAGCGCTCCAGCACGCCCGAACGCACCAACTGCGCGTCGACCTTGGGGCTGAGCTGCGGACCGAGCTTGACACGCCGTCCGCAGAGCACATCGCCGCGGTGCGACCACTGCAGATGGTCGCGGACCCAGTGGCGGTGCGGGATCGAATCACCGTCGATGAACAGCAGCCAGTCGCCGCTGCTCCGCCGGACGGCTTCGTTGCACACGGCCCACTTGCGAAAGCCATCATCGGGATGCCAAGCGTGCACAATCGGGGATCGAAAGCGGCCCTGAAAGCCCTCGATCACCGCCTGAGTCTTTGGACCCGAGCCGTCATCGCCGATGCAGACCTCGTCCGGAGCCTGGCTCTGGCGCAGCAGGCCTTCCAGAACCAGCGCCAGCCGATCCGGCTCGTTGTAGGTGGGGATGATGACGCTCGAGCGCATGACTCACTTCAGCGCGGCCTCAATCTCCGGCTTCAGCGCCAGCGCCCACTGGGAATAGCCCTCGGGCGAGAGGTGCAGGAAGTCCGGCATGATGGCGGCGGAGATCGAGCCGTCGGCGCGCACCCAGCGATCACCGATGCCCAGCACGCGCACATCCGGCTGCGTGCGCAGCACCTGATTCACCTGCGCGATCTCGCCCCGCATCGGATTGAAGCGTTCGCCGCGCGGGAAGATCTCGTGCACGAGCAGCTTGGCCTGTGGGGCCTGCGCGCGCAGCGTCTGGATCACCTTGAGCACGCCCTCGAGCGTCTGTTCGCCGGTGCTCGTGCCGTGGCCGAGGTTGTTGGTGCCGATCAGCAGCACGACCACCTTGGGCTCAAGGCGCGTGATCGGCGCTTCCTGCAGCCGCCAGAGCACATGCTCGGTGCGGTCGCCGCTGACGCCGAGGTTGACCGCCCCCAGCGGCGCGAAGTGCTGCTTCCACAGCTCCCTGCCGGTGTCATCCCAGGCCTGCGTGATCGAATCGCCCAAGAAGACGACATCGGCCGAGGGCGTCTCCTTCGCCCGGCGCAGGCATTCGGCCTGCCGCCTCAGGATGCCCGCATCGGTGCGCGGCACCGGGATCAGGGCGGGATTGGGGGCAGGGTTTTCCGTCTGGATCCTGGCGCCGGTGAGGAGCGCGCTCAGCAGGGGCAGCGCAAGGCAGAGGGTCTTCATGGCGCCACAGGATACGAAAGCGAGCGCGCGGCTGAGCAGCCGGAAGCCCGATCCGGCACATGCAAACGGGGGGCGCGGTTGCTAGTCTGCTCCTGTCGCTCTCGGGAATCGGTCTTCTCCCCCCCGTCCTCTTTCCCCGTCTGATGCAGCCTATGGAAAACACTCCCCCTTCCGTTCCGGTCGAAAGCAAGCGTGTCCTCTGCGGCGTGCTCGGTCTGCTCATCGGCGGACTGGGCATCCACCGCTTCATTCTCGGGGATGTCACTGGCGGAATCCTGCGCATCGTCGTCACGGTCGCAACCTGCGGCTTTGGCGGCATCATCGGATTCATCGAGGGCATCATCTACCTCACGAAGTCCGACGCAGAGTTCGTCAGCACCTATCAGGTCGGTAAGAAGGGCTGGTTCTGATCAGAAGCTCATCCAGTCGCCGGTGATCACCTGCGATCGGGCGAGTTCCCCATCCGCAAGCTCCGTGCGCGGCATGATCATCGTGCCGACCGGCCGCGGGTCGAAGCGCTGCGGCACGCGCACGCGCCAGGGCGCTCCGCGGGCGTCGACGCGTCCGCCGAGGTTGGTCGTCAGATAGACCGGTCGGCCCCCGCCCGCCGCCCGTGCGGCCGCGAGCACAAGGCCGTAGTGCGTGCGCAGGATGTCGGGATAGACGTCGACAAGCACGGTGAAATCGATGCCGCTCGCCCGGTGGCTGGCGAGCACGAGCACGAAATCCGCGCCCGCGCGCCGCACCCGCGCAAAGCGCGTGCGCCGGTCGGCATCGGGGCCGAGGAAGCGCCAGTGGAAGAAGGCGCGATCCTTGAGGAAGTTGCCCGGCGCGGTTTCGACCTCGGGAATCTGCTCGATGGCGCGCAGCGCCGCGGCTGCGTCGATGAGTTCGATGCCCTCTCGCGAAGCGAAAGGCCTTGGAAACAGGATCCAGGCCGGCGCATCATCGAGGTAGCGGCCGCCGTGGCGCAGGAACACGCCGAGCGAGCGCGGGTTGGGGTAGACGTAGACGAAATCGCGCGGCCTCTTCGCCACCGCATCCAACAGACTGCCGACGAGACCTGTGCCCACGCCTTGACGCTGGAGGTTGCGGGCGATGGCAAAGCACGAGAGCTGCCAGCCGATCGCGATAGCGCCGGACTGCGTGCGCAAGCGCGAGGGAATCGCGCTGAAGTGCCCGACCTCGCGCCCTTCCTGTTCGGCGATCGCGACGAGGGCGAGCCCCGCCGGATTCGCGGAGGAATGCATGTGCGCGACGAATTCGACCGAATCCTTGGGTCGCTGCCAGTTGGGCACGATTGAAAAGGCGTCGGCCGCCAGACGCACATAGAGCTCGGCATCGCTCGGGCGGAAGGGCCGGGTCGTGAAGCTCAGCATGGCAGGGCGAGGATAGCGGCTGGGGATGGCAGCCGTGACTGCCGTTTTGGCTCCGCTCCCGCCATTTTGGCCCCGCACCCCCCTTCCCAAGCCTCCAGAGGGCCATCTGAACGGCTCGCGGGCTCTGGCACATGGATTGCTCTTCCTTGGCGTCCCCCCATCAGGAGACCTCCATGTTCGAAAACTACACGCGCAAATCACAAGAGATCGTTCAAGCCGCCCAAAGCCGCGCACAGAGCGCGGGCCATCCCGAGTTGCACCCGCTGCACCTCGCCGTGGCGCTGATGGAAGAGCCCGAAGGCGTCACCAGCGCGCTGTTCGGGAAACTCGGCGTCGAGCCGATCGCGCTCAAGGCCGAACTGGAGCAGGCGCTAGGCAAGATGCCGCAGACTTCCGGATCGCAACTCGGGCTCTCGCGTGCGCTCAACGATGTGTTCGTGGAAGCACAGACCGCGATGAAGCGCATGGAAGACAGCTTTGTTTCCACCGAACATCTTCTGCTCGCGCTCTCGAAGAAGGGCGGACCGGAGGTGATGGGCCTGTTCGGCGCGCGTCAGCTCAATGCGGCGCGGATCGAAGCCGCGCTGATCGAAGTCCGCAAGGGCAAGAAGGTCACCAATCAGGATCCTGAAGCCAGCTTCGACGCGCTCAAGAAGTACGCGCGCGATCTGACGGCTGAAGCACGCGCTGGGAAGCTCGACCCGGTGATCGGACGCGACGCCGAGATCCGCCGCTCGATGCAGGTGCTGACGCGCCGGCGCAAGAACAACCCGGTTCTGATCGGCGATCCGGGCGTCGGCAAGACGGCCATCGTGGAGGGCCTCGCCAACCGCATCGTGGCCGGGGATGTGCCCGAAGGACTGAAGAATAAGCGCGTCATGGCGCTCGACATGGGTTCCCTGCTGGCGGGCGCCAAGTACCGCGGCGAATTCGAGGAGCGGCTCAAGGCCGTGCTCAGCGAAGTGGCGGAAGCTCAAGGCCAGGTGATCCTGTTCATCGACGAACTGCACACGCTGGTCGGCGCGGGCAAGGCCGAGGGCGCCGTCGATGCCGCCAACATGCTCAAGCCCGCGCTGGCGCGCGGCGAGCTCAACTGCATCGGCGCCACCACGGTCGATGAGTACCGCAAGTACATCGAGAAGGACGCGGCGCTGGAGCGGCGCTTCCTGCCGGTGATGGTCGATGAGCCTTCCGTCGAGGACACGATCGCGATCCTGCGCGGCCTCAAGGAGCGCTACGAAGTGCACCACGGCGTGCGCATCCTCGATGAGGCGCTGATCGCCGCCGCGCGTCTGGCGGATCGCCACATCACCGAGCGCTTCATGCCCGACAAGGCCATCGACTGCGTCGACGAGGCCGCCGCGCAGCTGCGCTCGGCGATCGACTCGCTGCCCGCCGAGCTCGACACGGTGGAGCGCAAGAAGCGCCAGCTCGAGATCGAGAAGACGGCGCTCGCCAAGGAAGAAGGCCGCGATGCGAAGAAGCGCATCGGAGAGATCGAGCGCGAGCTCGCGGAGCTCAATGAGGAGTCGACGGCGCTCAAGGCGCGCTGGCAGACCGAGAAGGATCTGATCCTCGCGATTCGCGCCGGCAAGCTCTCGATCGAAGCGCTGCGCGAAGAGGCGACGCGCAAGGAGCGCGAAGGCGACTACGAGCGCGTGGCGCGCGTGCGCTACGGTGAGATGCCCGAGGCGCAGAAGAACCTCGAGGCCAATGTGGCTCGCCTCGCCGAGGTGCAGAAGGACGGCGCGCTGCTGCCGGAAGCCGTCGACTCCGAGCTCATCGCACGCGTCGTCAGCCGCTGGACGGGCATCCCCGCCACGCGACTGCTCGAAACCGAACGCGAGCGCCTCGTGCACATGGAAGACCGCATCGGCGAGCGTGTCATCGGCCAGCGCCACGCGATCGAGGCCATCTCGGAGTGCGTGCGGCGTTCCCGCGCCGGACTGCAGGAAACCACGCGTCCGCTGGGCTCCTTCCTGCTGCTCGGTCCCACCGGCGTGGGCAAGACCGAGCTCGCCAAGGCGCTTGCCGAGTTCCTCTTCGACGACGAGAAGGCGCTGGTGCGCATCGACATGAGCGAATACATGGAAAAGCACGCCGTCGCGCGCATGATCGGCGCTCCTCCGGGCTATGTCGGCTACGAGGAGGGCGGCGCGCTGACCGAAGCCGTCCGCCGCAAGCCGCACACCGTGATCCTGCTCGACGAAGTCGAGAAGGCGCATCCGGATGTCTTCAACATCCTGCTGCAGCTGCTCGATGACGGGCGACTCACCGACGGGCAGGGCCGCGTCGTGGACTTCACGCAGACGCTGGTGCTGATGACCTCCAACCTGCGCAACGATGCTCAGGTGCGGCAATTCTTCCGCCCCGAGTTCATCAACCGTCTGGACGAGGTGCTGGTCTTCGACGCGCTGACCCGCGAGCAGATCCGCGGCATCGTGGATGTGCAGGTCAAGCGCCTCGAGAAGCTGCTCGCCGAGCAGGAGATCGCGCTGCTGCTCTCGCAGCCGGCGCGCGATCGCCTCGCGGAGGAGGGCTGGAGCCCCGAGTTCGGTGCGCGCCCGCTCAAGCGCGCCATCCAGAAGAACGTCCAGAACAAGCTCGCCGACGCGATCCTCAACGGAACGCTCCAGCGCGGAGATCTGGCCTGGGTCGACTTCGAGGAAGGCAGCTTCGTCGTGCGCTCGCGCCCCAAGGATGCGCCTAAGCCGGAAGCGGCGGTCGGCTGAGTCCTGAGAAATCTGCGGGGGCCGCGCGCGGCCGGCGGCCGGGTGGGATCGCGGAGGGAGTCCGAGGTGATCTCAATGACTATGTTCCTGTCTGTCCGTGCGCTCCACGAGGATCGCGTTCCAAAGAAGGTCAAAGTTCAGGCCCTACCCCTCTGTGCGAAAACGTACAGCTTGCGGAGGTTGGAATTCTCCATTAGGATCTTGGCTGAAAGTTTGCCTTCCCGTTCAAACATCTCGCTAGAGGTTTCCCAATGCCTTTGCGTCAAATCATAGTGCTGCCCGCAGTGTTGCTCTCCCCCATCGGTAGCCCGATCGTAGTGCCTGAACCCGTCGCTCTGCAGTCAACCTGCAGTGGAAACATGGTGACATCCACGGCAACTCCCTGTGAGGAGGAGTGATAGGAACATCTCACGCACATCATGGATTCAGGTTGTATTTGCTGTCGTTGCCCTTGGTTCCTTGGGCGCCCTCGCTTGGCTTTTTTATCGGACTCCGAGGACGGTGCAGAGCAGCCCGGAGGTCCAGGCGCTAAAGCTTGGAGAATCCTCCCCGGCGGAAGCCACCACCCCGAAGACCGTCCTCGTATCCGATTCAGTGGTGCAGCCGATCCTGGGCAGTGACCCTCCGACTCGCGAGCCAGATGCTCGCGGAACTCCGACCGAGCGGGAGCTCTTTGCGAAGAAATATGGAGGACTGAGCCGACTTGAGCTTGAAGTGGCACTCGGCGGATTGAGCCCTCTGCGTCGAGAACTCCAAGCCTCGATTGTACGCGACCGTATCGCCGCAGGTCAATTCACCAGAATCTATCCCGAGGGTGATGTAAATCTCTCGAAGCTCTGGGAATCAGAGGCGGATCGAACAATCCCGAACCCAAATCGCGCAAAAGCCGGGTACGCTCGTGGCGGAGATGATAATGGACGCAGCTATATGGAATATGTGTCGATTCCGCGGGGTGCCTACCCCGACTTTGATGCCATGCAAGCCGAGGAGATTTGGCTCCATACGCGGATCCACTCACTGCGCGAGGCGAAGCCGCGCTGAGGTGCCGAGGGACTGCCCCATTGGCCGCCCGCCCGCTGGGATGCGGGTGTCCGCAGCGATCCCTGCGCCACGAGCGGACCCTGCTTCGATATGGCACGGGGCTGTGGCCGCTTGGACACTCTGCGGACTGTCTCATCTCTTGATTTGCAGAGGAGGCAGCGGCCTGGCTTAGGGATTCGGGATAAGGGAAATTCTTGCCCACAGCGCGATCCCCGCACGCGAAACGAGCACCGCACCCGGCCGATCCTGATATGCTTCACCACGTCATGAACAAGCTCTTCACCGTGGCTCTTCTGTTGTGCCTTGCTTCCTGCGGCAGCAAGGCGGAAGTGGCCGCTTGGACACTCTGCGGACTGTCTCGTCTCTTGATTTGCAGAGGAGGCGGCAGCCTGGCTTAGGGATTCGGGATAAGGGAAATTCTTGCCCACGGCGCGATCCCAGCACGCGAAACGAGCACCGCACCCGGCCGATCCTGATATGCTTCACCAAGTCATGAACAAGCTCTTCACCGTGGCTCTTCTGTTGTGCCTTGCTTCCTGCGGCAACAAGGCGGAAATCGAATCCTCAGCCGTCGGCACGAATGCCGCTCCGGCGCTTGCCCAGCCTGTCAGCGCTCCTGCGGTGGCGCAGCCGGCGGCAACGCCGATGGCCAATGCTATCGCCGCCAACGCGCTGCCGATGGCGCCCGTTCCGGGAGATGGTGCGTGCTGCAGCGGTTGCGAAGCGAGCAAGCTCAAGGCCATGCAGGCAGCCACCCCCGCTCAAGCTGTCGCCAACCAAGGCAAGGCCGCTGGCGCCTGCTGCAACGGTTGCGCTGCCACGAAGGCGATGGCGCTGCCCGCGCCCAATGCCACCCCCGCTCAAGCCGTCGCCAACCAAGGCAACGCCGCTGGCGCGTGCTGCAGCGGTTGCGCTGCCACGAAGGCGATGGCGCTGCCCGCGCCCAATGCCACCCCCGCTCAAGCCGTCGCCAACCAAGGCAACGCCGCTGGCGCCTGCTGCAGCGGTTGCGCTGCCACGAAGGCGATGGCGCTGCCCGCGCCCAATGCCACCCCCGCTCAAGCCGTCGCCAACCAAGGCAACGCCGCTGGCGCCTGCTGCAGCGGTTGCCAATCGAGCAAGCTGAAGGCCATGGCCGCGGGCACGCCCGCTCAGGCCGTCGCGAATCAGACCAAGCCCGCAGGCACCTGCTGCGGTGCGTGCGATCCGTCGACGATGCCTGCTGGTGGCTGCTGCGCCTCCGGCGCGACCACGCCGCAGGTCAAGCCCGCGGTCTCCAACTGAGCACGAACCCATGGGTCGTCGGGAGCACCCGCTCGTGGCGATCCGGCTGAGAACCAGTGCGAGCAGGCAGTTTTCACTGCCTGCTCGCATTTTTTGCATGCCCGCGAACGGTTCCGGTGCTCCGCCCGCACCCCCGGCGTGCGGTGAGAGACCCGGGTCCTGACGCGGCCGGACAACGGACCGCTTGAAACCCCGATCCAAGGCCCCGCTTCCGCCAACTCCTCGATGAATTCCGTCACCGCCTCCCCCCGCAAGTCGCTGTTCGACCGTTTTCTGGACACGATCGAAAGAGTCGGCAACAAGTTGCCCGACCCTGCGGTCCTGTTCTTGATCGCGTTGGCCGCCACTTGGGTGTTCTCCGCTCTGCTGGAGGGCCGGGAAGTGCGGGTGCCCAAGGCGGGCGGGGGCTTCGATGTGCTCAGCGTCCAGAATCAACTGTCCGGCACCGCCCTCGTCACGCTGATGACACGCATGGTCACGGAGTTCGTGACCTTCGCGCCGCTGGGCGTGGTGCTGGTGGCGATGCTCGGACTGGGTGTCGCCGACAAGTCGGGTTTCATCAGCGCCGGCCTGAAGAAGCTGTTGAGCTTCACTCCCCGAGCCTTGCTCACGCCGATGACCATCGCCGTGGGACTGCTGAGCCTGGTTGCGGTCGACGCCGGCTATGTGCTGGTGATCCCGCTGGGAGGGGTCATCTTCTATGCCGCCGGCCGACACCCGATCGCGGGCATCGCCGCAGCCTTCGCGGCGATCTCGGGGGGGTTCTGCGCCAACTACGTTCCGACGGCTCTGGACACGATCCTGGCAGGGCTGACGGAGACGGGCGCTCGCATCGTCGACCCCAAGTACTCCGTCAATCCGCTGTGCAACTACGTGTTCACCATCGCCTCGAGCGTGCTGGTCATCGGTCTTGGCTGGTTCCTGACCGACAAGGTCGTCGAGCCGCGTCTGCGGCGGCTCGCGATCGATGGCGATCCCCATGAGATGCCCAAGATGGAATCGCTGTCTTCGCGCGAGGAAAAGGGCCTCCTGCGAGCTTCGCTGACGATGCTGGCGGGCCTTGTCCTGCTCGTGATTCTCTGCTTGCCGGACTCCTCTCCTTTCCGGGGAGCCGGCGGCGGACTCACCGAGCGCGGGTCGCCGCTGCTGGGTTCCATCGTGCCGCTGATCCTGCTGTTGTTCCTGCTGCCGGGCATGGTCTACGGCTACGTCGCAGGCACCTTCAAGACGCACCGCGACGTCGTGCAGGCGATGACGAAGACCATGAACACCATGGGTTACTACATGGTCATGGCCTTCTGCGCCGCGATGTTCATCTACGCGTTCAACACGTCCAATCTTGGACGACTGCTGGCCGTGACGGGTGCCAACGGACTGTCGAGCCTGGGACTGCCCACGGGTGTCACCATCGTGGGGATGATCTTCGTCTGCGCCTTCGTCAATCTGCTGATGGGATCCTCTTCCGCGAAGTGGACGCTGCTGGCTCCAATCTTCGTCCCGATGCTGATGCAACTGGGCATCTCACCGGAGTTCACGCAGGCGGCCTATCGCATCGGTGATTCGACGACGAACATCATCACCCCGCTGATGCCCTACTTCCCGCTGATCGTCACCTTCACCCAGAAGTACCACAAGGGCACGGGCATCGGGACGCTGATCTCCGTCATGCTGCCGTATTCGCTGACGTTCCTGGGCGCCTGGACGCTGTTCCTGCTGGCGTACTGGGCTCTGGGTCTCCCGCTGGGTCTGGGAGCTTCCTACACCTACGGCGCTTAGGTCCCGCAGAAGGTCTGGTAGCTGCCGAAACCCGCCGGCGGAGGTTCCGCGAAACTCAGGTACTCCGAATGCGGATCCAAGGGATTGGCGAGCGCCGCCAGCAGTTCCCGCAGGGGCGCCAGATCCTGACGCCGCTCGGCGGCACCGAGGGCAGCCTCGACGCGATGATTGCGCGGAATGATCGCCGGGTTGGCCGTGCGCATGCGGGCTTGAACGGCATCGATCGAGCGGTTTTCACGGGCCAGTCGCTCGCGCCAGGCGGCATGCCAGGCGATGAAGGAACCGTCGCCCGCGTGAGCCGGTGCCGGCGCGGAAGGATCGAGTTCGCGGAAGGTGTTGGTGAAGTCGGCCTTGGCCGCGTGCATCCAGGCCAGCAGACCCTCGATCAGCTGCGCATCGCCGCCATCATCGCGGAAAAGTCCCAGCTTGGATCGCATGCGTGCGAGGTAAGCGCGCTGGTAGAGCTGCGGAAACTCATCGAGCGCACGCGTCGCCATCTCGATGGCACGCGGCTCGTCTTCGGCAAACAGCGGCAGCAGCGCTTCGGCCAGACGCGTGAGGTTCCAGTGGGCGATGGCGGGCTGATGCGCGTAGCGATAGCGGCCCTGCTCGTCGATCGAGCTGAAGACCGTATCCGGATCGTATGCGTCCATGAAGGCGCAGGGACCGTAGTCGATCGTCTCGCCGCTGATCGTCATGTTGTCCGTGTTCATCACGCCGTGGATGAAGCCGATGCTCTGCCAAGCGGCGATCAACGAGGCCTGCCGCTCCATGACGCGCCGAAAGAAGGCCAGATGACGCTCCGGCCTGCCGATCAGCTCAGGGAAATGGCGGGCGATCGCGTAGTCGGCGAGGCTTACGAGCAGCCTGTGATCCTGCTGCAACGCCGCGAACCAGAAGGTCCCCACCCGCAGATGGCTGGATGCGGTGCGCGTGAGAATGGCTCCCGGCTTGGGCACTTCGCGCACGATCCACTCGCCGGTCACCGCGACCGCCAGACTGCGTGTCGTGGGAATGCCGAGAGCATGCATCGCCTCGCTGATGATGTACTCGCGCAGCATCGGTCCGAGAACGGCTCTTCCGTCCCCGCGGCGCGAGTAGCGCGTCTGGCCTGAACCCTTGAACTGGATGTCATGCAGCGAGCCATCCGGCGCGCGCTGCTCCCCCAGCAGAAGCGCGCGTCCATCGCCGAGCATCGCCAGATGCCCGAACTGGTGGCCCGCATAGGCCTGCGCGATGGGCTGGCTGCCTTCGGGCAGCGCTTGCCCGCTGAACAGCTGCGCCAGCTCGTCCTGGGGCGTGTCCATGAAGCGCAGACCCAGATGCTGCGCCAGCTTGTGATTGACGATCAGGAGCTGCGGCAGCGGAAAGGGGGCGGGTTTCGTGCGCTCGTAAAAGGCCTCGGGCAGGCACGCGTAGGTGTTTTCGAAGCGCCAGCCTTGAGCCTGGGATCGGGTCGTGCCCATCACTGTCTGCGCCTCGGCAGGAGCAAGAGCTCGTTGACCAGCTTCTCATGCTGTTCGCGCGGGGGCGGCTGCCCGCTGAAGGTGGTCTCGACCACGATCCGCCCGCGCACCACGTCGGCACTGGCCACGGAGAACTCGAGTGTTCCGTTGACCATGCGCTTCTCGTGCAGCCAGCCCCTCCCATTGGCGAGCGTCAACGGGCTGGACTTGGATTCGACGATGCGGATCACGCCCTGCTTCATGGCCTCGTCCTTGAGGCGGCTGAGCTTGGCGCCCTGATCGGCGAAGTGCAATGCCGCAGCCTCGCTTTCGAACTCCATGACGACGAGCACCGCGATTCGCGAGGTGGGATCGGCCTTCGGCGTCAATTGAACGAAGCGGGCGCTTCGCAGAGCCTTCAGGATCCGGTCCCGGTCGGCTGCGTCGAGCATGGTGAGGCCTGCGGCCAGTTGCTGGCCGTTGAGACCCATGCGGGTGGCGCTCCAGACCTGTTTGTCATGGCCGGAAACGAACTCGTCCAACGCAGGTTCGAGATCGTAAAGGCTCGCCGGACGCGACTTGGGATCGAGGTACCACTTCGGCTGGAGAATCTCGTCGGAGTCGCGCGGCGGATGGGTGAAGATCCGGCTCAGAGCTTCGGCACCGACCGTCTTTTCGACTGTCGCCACGAAAGCCTCGCCCTGGTGGTAGGCGAAGCCGAGTTGCTGCGCTGTGGCTTTGAGAATCATCCTGTAGGCCTCACCGGGATCTTCTTCCGACTCCGGCAGACGAGCGATGCCCGCGGTGAAACGCTCAAAACCATCGCTCCAGCCCGCAGCCGTGCAGATCCTGCGTGCCTGATGCTGGGCGCTGCCTTCGATCACGGCGTTGATCGCATGGATCGCATCAACGCTGTCCCCTTTGAGCAGCAGCTTGGTGAAGTCGTGTGCCTGGTCATCGAGCGCGTGACACAACTCGTGAACCAAGACCGCGCGCAGGACCTCGTCATCGTCCAGACGGAGTTCAGGGAAGGACCGGATGTGGTTCTTCCAGTTGGGCCGGATGACAAGGAGTTCCTTGGTGGACCATGAGTACTTGGCGATCGGGAACATCGCGAACTGCCTTCCCATCTGGTCGGACTCCTGCCGGGCAGCGGCCTCATCCGGCTGACGCAGCCGCACCATGGGAAGGTTCTCGCTCGCGACGGCCTCCGCCAGCATCTTGCGCGAGGCCAGCTTCAGCGGCGGCGGATGGGCAATCGGCGCACCGCGCTGCTTCTCGATGGCCGCCAATGCGTCCTTCCAAGCCGCGTCCAGCCGCTCCTGCGTCAGATCCGAGTTCTGGGCGCCGAGCGAAGGCATCAGGGCGGTCACAATCAGTGCCGTCCGCAAGAGGACCGTCATCAACGTCTGCTTCATGAATGTTTGAAAAGCGTCATTTCAGGTCCGGGGAGCGTGTTCCGGCATCCGCTTGCATCCCATCGGCGAAGGGCCGCTCATGGCGCTACACACTACACTGCTGCTGCTTTCCGTGAGTCTGTTCGGCGATACCTCCACCTCGGCCAAGCCCGACTTGGCTGCCATCGCCACCCCCATGACCCTCCCCAGCACCGATCCGGGCAGGGAAACGCGGCTCAAGGCCGCGGATCGCCTGCGGGCCACGCTCGAGACCGCCCAGGAGGTCGCTGTTCCCGAGCTGCTCACGGCCTGCGAGGAAGCTGCCCGGATGCTCCCCGAGTCCTCGCGCAACCGCGTCCGCATGCTCGCCATGGTCGAGGAGCAGCGCTCCCGTCCGGAAAAGCAGAAGTCCGACCGCCTGCTGCGCGACACGCGCCGCGGGGTCGAGGGCGCGATGCTCGATCTCAACTTCGAGCCGCGCATCGAAGCACCGGTTCCCGTCGGCTGGCCCGCCCCCACGACGGTCAACGAGCTGATGGTGCTCGACTACCCCGCCTACCGTCTCGCGCGCGCTCCGATGAGCGGACAGATGCGCACGAACAACACCTTCTGGAAGCTCTTCCGTCACATCGAGTCGAATCAGATCCCGATGACGGCACCCGTCGAGACCACCTACAAGGGCGGCAAGGGTCAGGAAGAGCCGCAATGGATGGCCTTCCTCTACCAGTCCACGCAACAGGGATCGCTGGGCAAGGATGGCGAGGTCGAGATTGTCGATCTGCCGGCCGCTCGCGTGCTGTCGATCGGCCGCCGCGGCGCGATGAGCGAGCGCGCGATGAAGAGCTCGCGCGACGAGATGGACGCTTGGCTCGCCGCCAACCCGCAATGGGAAGTGTGCGGTCCGATGCGTTCGATGGGCTGGAACAGCCCGATGGTCCCTGACGCGCGGCGCTACTGGGAAATCCAATTGCCGATCCGCATCAAGGCCACCGCGGCCAAGTGATCCGGACGCGGATCAGGGCTTGACCAGCTCGTAGATCCCGTGGCGCCCTCCGCGCAGCACACCCTGTCGCACCAGCTGATTCCAGACCTCAGGCGTGAAGCGCGTGGGCGCCTGAATGCCGACGATGCCGGAGTTTCTTCCGGAACTCATGCCGCGACCCCCGATGCCGGACTCGGCATCGAGGATCGTGGCCTGCAGCGATTTCTGAAAGGCCTTCAGCGCGCGGCGCAGCACTTCCTGATCCTGCGCCGGCAGCGGACGTTTCCCTGCAAACCAGGCCTCGACGATGCCGCGCAGCGCGTTCGCATCGTGTGCGTCGATGGCCGCCGCGAGATCGGGATCGCTCTGCCGCGCGGCGCCGAGCAGCGAGGAAGCACGCTCCCACACGGATCCGTTGCTCGGATCCGCCTGCAGTTCGACGACGCAGACCTCCAGATGACGGCTGACCAGCGAAACGGCGGGATCAAAGGCGGCGCTCATGCGCTCAGGCTAGCACGCTGACGCTCCGCCAGCGGCAATCGGGTACAGGCTGCGAGGCTGGTCAGTAGAGCAGGGCTCGTGAGCGGGCCTTGGCGAAGCCCTCCAAAGGTGCGGCCCACTCAGCCTCCATCTGCGCCCAGGATCGGCCGGATTTCACCTGACTCTCCAGGTCCGTGCGCCCCCAGTGCTTGCCGAGCACCTGTTCGCCGGCATATTCGACTTTGCCCGGGGCCAGCTTCTCGATGCACGCGAGGATGGCGAGCGCCGTGCGGAGCGGACGATAGGCGCGCGCATCGGTGACGCGCAGGCGCACGCCACGCATGGGCTTGTCCTGAAACTTGCCGTAAAAGGGCTTCCACGCGAGCGCCTGGAATTGGACTCCGGGCAGTCCGAGCTGGTTGAGAGCCCTTTCGAGCTGGTTGGCATCGACAAACTCGGCCCCAAAAAGCTCGAAGGGCATCGTCGAGCCCACGCCATCGCTGAGATTCTTGGTCGAGGACGCGATCATGCCCGTCGTGACGTACAGGTAGGCCTGAACCGTCGAGGGTATGTGCGGCGAGGTCTGCGTCCACGCCAGAGCGGTGTCTTCCCAGACCATCGCGCGCTTCCAGCCCCGCATCGGCACGACATGCAGTTCACACCCGAGCTTCAGCTCCGTGTTGAAAAACCGCGCCACCTCGCCGGCCGTCATGCCGTGCGTCACGGGCATCGGGCCCCAGCCGATGAAGCTCTTCCATGGCTCGGCAATCAGCGGGCCTTCGAACAGCAGACCCCCGATCGGATTGGGCCGATCGAGCACGATCAGCGGCTTCCTCGCCTCCGCGCAAGCGATCAGGGCCTCACCGAGCGTCGAAATGTACGTGTAGGTGCGCGAGCCGATGTCCTGAATGTCGAAGACCAGCGCATCGAGCTCAGCCAGCGTCTCGGCGGGGGGTCGCTTGGTGCTGCCGTAGAGGCTCGTCACGGGAATACCGGTGACGGGATCCTTCTCGTCGCCGACCACCTTGCCGGCGGCGACATCGCCGCGAATGCCGTGCTCGGGGCCGTAGAGGCGCACAAGCCGCGTGCGCTTGTCGCGCGCGAGGCGGTCCGCGGTGGGCACGAGCCGGGCATCGACGCCCGAGGGGTTGGTGATCAGGCCGATGCGCTTGCCTTCGATCAGGCGCGCGTGCGGGCTGTCGGGCTCCAGCAGCACGTCGATGCCCAGCGTCACCTGCGCGCAAAGCGGGCTGCCCGGCCACAGCAGCAAGAGAGCGGCCAATCGAAGGATCGCGTGCATGCCTGCCCTTGTAGCGTTCCCGGCGGGCCTGCACCAGACCATCCGCTACCATGCTCTCCTCTTGGAACCTGCCCGCAAGCTGCGCATCTCCCGCGGTCGTCGCAGCCAGCCGCGCTGCGGCTCATGCGCTTTGCCGCCGGCGGACTGCATCTGCGCGCACCTGCGCCTGCTGACGCTCGACACTCGAGTCGTGGTCTTCCTCCACCGCCGCGAGGTCTACAAGACCACCAACACCGCGCAGCTCGTGCCGCTGACGCTCTCCCACTCGCGCCTGCACATCGTCGGACTGCCTGAAGATCGCGTCCACTACAGCAATCTGGAAGACCCCGCGCGCACGACCCTGCTGCTGTCCCCCACCGAAAACAGCGTTCCGCTGAGGCCTGAGCTGGCGCGTGGCCTGCCCGTCACGCTGGTCGTCCCCGATGGCAATTGGCGCCAGACGCGGCGCATGGCCCGCAAGGAACCCGAGCTGGCGGCCCTGCCCGCGGTGCACCTGCCCCAAGGCCCGCGGCGACGCTTCGAGCTGCGCAAGCATCCGGAAGCGGATCGGCTTTCGACTTTCGAGGCCATCGCGCGGGCGCTGGGCATTCTGGAAGGTGCGACCGTGCAGGAGGAGCTCGAACGCGTGCTGGCACTCAAGGTCGAGGCGGTGCTGCGCACGCGCGGTCTGTCCGCGGAGCAGGATGCCTAGATGGGCGGGCGCGCATGGCTGCTTCTGCTGCTCGCCCTGCTGGGCTCCTGTCGCAGCGCACCTTCGGAGCGCACGGTGCTGCTGCTGACGCTGCGGGAGGAAACGAGCCTGAGCCAGTGCATCGATGGATTGATGCAGCAGTTGGATGCGGAGGGCTGGCGCGAGGGCGTCAACCTGCGGATCGAGCGGCTCGACGGCGAGGGTGACCGCCAGCGCGCGGCGGAACGGCTGTCGGCACGGCTGGCACGGTCACCGGCGCCGGTTTGCGTGGTGACCTTCACCACGCCCATGGCCCAGGCTGCGCTCGACCAGACGCAGCTGCAGGTCTTGATCAGCTACTGCTTCGACGCCGAGCGTGCCGCCGCCACCCATCCGCGCGCTCGCTGGAGCGGCCTTAGCATGCTGCCGCCGGTCGATCCGGCCGTGGAACTCGCGCGCGAGCTGGGTCTTCGGCGCGTGGGCGTGGTGTGGAATCCCGCCGAAGCACATTCCGCCCGTCAAGTCGAGCGCTTTCGCGAACGAGCCGGACCGATGGGCATCGAGCTGATCGAAGCCCACGCCACCAGCAGCGCGGATCTGGCTGCCGCGCTGGCCCGTCTCGAGGCCTCCGGAATCGACGGCGTGTGGAAGCTCGGCGACCTGACGCTGGCACCCGTGAGCGAGCAGCTGATCCGCGGCGCCAGCGCCCGCGGACTGACCGTGATCGGAGATCATCCCGATCAACTGATTCTGGGCGCGCGTGCCGTCGCCAGCCTCGATTTCACGGCAGTGGGCCGCACGAGCGGCGCCCAGCTGGCTCGTCTGCTCAACGGTGAGCCGCTTCCAGCGATCGTCGTGGAACGCGTCCAGTGTTCCAGCGTGCAGCGGCGCTGATCAGCGCGAGTAGAACGTCGTGAAGGATGCCACGCGCCAGCGGTCGGAGTCGAGCACCCACTGGATGCTGTCCACGCCGCGCGACCGGCCTTCGCCGGTCGCGGGCACGAACCCCTCGAAGTCGATCCAGGTGTGGGCGATGTTGCCGCGGCATGCTCCGTTCACCGCGAGAATCCGCTCGTGCAGGCCCGTGCCGCGCACGCTTTCCGAGCGGACGTAGGCCTGGAAATCCTGGAGAAAAACGGCCCGGGAAACGATTTTTGCGGCGGCACCCGACTTAAAGGGGTTGACGATGCCGGAGTCCTCCAGAAACAACTGCTCCAGACCCTTCCAGTCCGCTTCGCCGCCGGCATCGAAGTCGAAGGCCTGATAGAGGCGCTCGATCTGGCCCCGAAGTTCGGCAGGCAGGACAGCCTGTTCGGGTTTCGTGGAATGGCAGGCGACGAGCGGCAGCCACGCGAACGGCAGACAGATGTTCGGGGAGGGGCGGGTTACCACTGGATGATGAGACCGTTGGTGATGTTGAAGGTGTTTCCGTTCGGGCCGGGGCAGAAGCTCGGGTTCGGATCCCGGTAGTAGGTCTGGTAGTGGCGCACCTGTCCCGCGGCGATCGGATCACCCAGCTCCGCGGAGCGCGCACGAACCGCACTGTCTCCCGTGGCGGGGTCCGGATAGCGCGCCAGACCACCCGTGCTGGACTTGACCGCCAGGCGTCGCAGCGTGCCGCTCACACAGCGCACCCCGTCGCCGAAGCTCACCCCACCGGCAACGCTGAGATTGCCCTGCAGGAAGATCGCCGTGGCGGTCGGCAGCATGAATGCGCTCTGAAACGCGAGCGTGTCCACGAGCGCGGAGCCCGTGCTCGATAGCTGCGCCCCGCCGGAGCCGCTCTGGGAGTTGGCGCAGCCGCGGCCAGCGGATCCGTTGTTGCCGCAGGGACAAGGCACGGCGAGTGATCCATCGCCGGAGCAGAACAGTGTCGGCTTCGTCGCCGTGGTGACGACACCGATCGCATACGTCAGACGATTGGCCGTGTAGATCATGCCTCTGGCCGAGTTGTAGGCGATATCCACCGGCTGAACCTGTCCGGTTCCCAGCGAGAGGAGCTGGATTTGGGTATCCGTCTGTGCATCGACGACCGCCAGCGTGTGGCTCCACTCGTTGACCCAGTACATGTTGCCATCGTTGCTGCTGTAGCTGAACGCCGTGGGCTCATCCCCTGCCACCAGCGTCTTGATGACGGTCTGGGTCGCTCCGCTGATCACCGAAACGCTGCAGGCGGGAGGCGTGCCGGGACCTGGAGCCCCCACATTGGAAACATACACCTTGTTGCCCACCGGGTTGTGACCGAGCGCCGTGGGACCGTCGCCCACGGCCACCGTCGCGATCACCGAGTTGCTGACTCCGTCGATGACGCTCACCGTATCCGAACCGTAGTTGGAGCAGTAGACGGCGTTGTTCTGCGGATTGAAGACAATACCGCGGGGGATGCTCCCGACCGGGACGGTTGCAAGGATCGCGTGGGTGGCCCCGCTGATCACGGACACGCTCTGACTGCCTGCATTCGGGCAATAGATCTTGTTGCTGATGTTGTTGTAGCAGATGACTCGAGGAGTGCTTCCGACGCCGACGCTCGTGATGACCGAACGGGACGAACCATCGATCACGGTGACGTTGTCGGAGAATTCATTCGCGCAGTAGATCCGGTTGTCCTGCGGGTTGTAGCAGAGCGCTCGCGGTCCATCACCCACGGGAACAACCGCGAGTATCTGGTCGGTCACTCCGTCGATCACCGTGACGCTGTCGGCGAAGTAGTTGGCCACGTAGACCTCATTCGCCTAGGTGTTGAGACAAAAGTCGCGCGGCCCGGTGGCCACGCTCACAGTGGTGAGGATCACGTTCGTGTCGCTGTTGATGATCGTGACGCTGTCCGCCGAGGGCGCGCCCGGCTGGGGCGTGTTGGCCGTGTACAGCTTGTTGCTGATCGGGTTGTGAAGCAGATCTCGCGGCGAGGCATCCAAGGGCATTGGAATGAAGCTGAGGTCCTGGGCGAGCGCCAAGGAACAAGGCAGGGCCCAGGCACACCCGGCGAGAGCGACCATGCGAAGCATCGAGGATGTGCTCATCGTGAGATGGGAGAGTATCAATCAGGACAGTCGAGTCGGCATATTTTTTCTTCCGTAAACCATCGTCAAGTGTAGGAGATTCTTCGCTAGTTGCTGTGTTTCGCGGGAATTTCCAATCGGTCCAACCTGCATTCCCTGGGGTAGGGTTCTTTCCACGAGGGCGCATCACTCGCCCTCGATCCGCAACCCACCGCCACGCTTCGATGACACGAAAAACATTCCTGCTTTGCTCTCTCGGCTGCCTCGCATTGGCTGCCTCATGGCTGCTTTGGCTTGGAAACGCGCCACAAGGCTCTGCTCCGATCCTGACGGGTCAGGAAACCAGCAACAGCCATGAAGGCCAGCCGCTGGAAGCCAGCCAACTGGAGGCTGCAGCCCTCGCCGAGAACTCCTCGCCCCGGACTGCGGCCAAGTCCGATGCGCCATCCGGCTCCCAGACGGCCACGCCAGTGGAGCCCGCCATTCGGCTGACTCCCGCCGCCCAGCGTCTGCTCGATCGGGCCGCCCCGGACGCGGAGGAGTTTCAGGCGATCACGCAGATGGCGGACATGCCGGATGAGCGCGCTCCCGCCGATCGCGAGTTCCTCAGGAACGTCGAGCGTTTCCAGATCGAAGACCAACTCGAGCTCAGCGAACTCGGCCAGCAGCTCCACGGCGCCGAGCGCACGGTCCAGATGATCCAGCAACTCAACACCAGCACTCCGAAATGAGTGTCCACAACACTACTCATGCTCACACGCAATCTCAAACCATCCGCCGTGCTCGCACGGTCCACGTTGGGTCTGCTCCTTGCGGGCTGGATTCAACCCTTCTCTCTCGTCAGCGCGGCGCCTCTGGCTCCGTTGTGCCAACAGGACCCGTCCCAGACCCCGATCACCGGCAAGGTGCGCGAGGCATCCGGTGCGGGGATCAGCGGGATGACGGTCGCGCTCTTCGACGCATCCACGCTGAACCTCGTGGAAACGGTCGTCTCCGATGCCTCGGGCCAATTCACGTTCGCGAATCGGCGGCCGTTGATGCACGTGTACGCGCAGCCCGCTGCCGGCCAGCAGTTTGTCGGTCAGTGGCTGTTCGATCTCGACAACTCGAAGACGAACAACCTGAACGTGGTGGTTCAGAAGGGCTATCCCGTCAACATCACGGCCAAGCGCGCGGATGGCAGTCCGATCGCCGGGGCCGAGGTGCGTGTCTACGACTCGCGCGCGGATTTGCGCGGGAAGATCGGGATGACGCTGCAGGCGACCACTGACGCCAGCGGTCAAGCCAGCTTCCTGGCGCCGCTGACGGCCCACATCGCCGTCGTGTCGCCCGCCAATCAGAGCCTGATCTCGCGCTGGCGTTTCAACCAGCGCATGAAGACGACGGCCAATCAGTTCGAGTTCGTGCTCGGCCAGGGTGTCGCGCTGCAAGGCAAGGTGGTCTCCTCCGCGCAGCAGGCACTCCCCGGCATCGCCGTCTCCGGCTGGTCCTGGGACAACGGCTGGCACTGGTCCGGCAATCTCAGCACGGACGCTTCCGGCAGCTACGCCTTCGTGGGCGGTTCGCAGCTGACGCAGATCCATGCCACGGATCCCGGCGGCAAGTACATCTCCAGCATTCGCAACTACAACTCCGCAGCCGGATCGATCGCGGACATCGTCCTGCCGGAAGGCAAGCCGATCCGCATCGCCACCCGAGATGCCATCACCGATGCGCCCGTGCGCTCGGAGGTCCGCTTCTACTCCTACGAGACGGGCACCTGGAACTGGGGCGGTTACACCAACGAGAACGGGATCTACGACGGCAAGGTCTCGAACTCCTACGCGGTCACGGCGCGCCCGCTGAGCAACGAGCACATCGGCAGCCACCTGTACAACCGCGTCTGGGGCGACCCCGAAGTCGAACTCGACATGCGGCCCGTGCGCTCGATGAATGTCCGCGTCCGCGCCAAGTCGACGAACGAGGCTTTGGACAATGTCGAAGTTCGTGCTTACTCGGACGACTGGATCTACCTCGGCCGCAGCTACACGGACGAGAGCGGTCTGGCCGTCGTGCGCACGACGACCAGCGGCCTGGGCCGCTTCTATGTCATGGACCCAGACAAGGACAGCATGCTGCGTCCGGGCTGGTACACCGCCAATCTGGGCGGAACGGAAGAGAGCCTCGACCTCACCTTGCCCCTGCTGAAGGTGATTCGCGGCGATGTGCGCAACCTCGCCTCGAAGCTACCAGACGAGGACGTCATCGTGACGGCCTACGACGCCGACACGGGTGCCCGCACGGGCATGACGATCGCGCCGCAGGGCACGGGCTCGTACAACATCCGCGTCTGGGAGCGTTACCACCTGACCTTCACGCCTGCCAACCCGCAGTCGCGCTACTTCCCGACCTACCACTGGTGGAACGAAGTTCCGACGAGCTCCGACGTTCACGCTCGCAACCCTGCTCGCCTCGAAAGCGGCTGGTGGGGCGACGTGCAGGTCAAGAGCATTGAGGATGGCGGTCCTGTCGCGGGCATCGGGATCAGCGGCGGCTTCCCCTCGCGCGTGACGGGCACCGACGGCTGGGCCAAGGACATGCTCTTCCGAGCCGTCTACTCGCTGCGCAACACGCCGCCCCCGGTGACGCGTTCCAGCCCCAACCCGATCATCCCCGACTTCAACCGGCCCTTCGTGATCATCGACAAGGACCGCACGGTCGAGAAGGGCAATCCTCTGCCCTCCTTCCAGGTGTTCAGCAAGACCGGCACCGTGGCCACCGGCCGAGTGATCGGTCCGCTGCCCGGCGGCGGAACCGGTCCGATCGCGGGTGTCAGCGTCACCGCGCACGGCGGACGTCGCGTGCTGGGCTCCACGGTCACGGACCGCAAGGGTGAGTTTGCCGTGCTGGGCGTTAAGTACGACCAGGCGAACAAATTCACGACGAGCTTTGCCGTCAACCCCAGCTACATGCAGCCGTACCTGTCCACGGGGCTCAGCAATCAGCAGCTGACCGCCAACATCGATGCGGGCGAGACTCAGGCGGTGGGAACGATCTCGCTGCCGGCCGCCGCTTTCGGCACCGGCACCGTGGTCGACCCCTTCTCGGACCCGATCACCAACCTGACGGTGTTCTTCGAATCCAGCCAGGGTGGCGGCCGCATCTCGAGCACCGGCACCTATTTCACGAAGCTGGCGCCGAGCAACGGCTTCCACTTCTTCACGCGGTACTGGAACAACCGCTGGGAGAGCAAGCGCTTCAACAAGAACTTCAACTTCACCGTCGGACAGCAGATCCAGCTCGAGCCCGTTCAAATGGGCAAGGCCTCGATCGTCGAGATCCGCACGGTCGCTCCTGCCAGCGACTCCATCGGAAGCGCTGCGCCGATCTCGGGCACTCACGTCGAGCTGGTCAACGCGAGCACCGGTCAGGTCTATGACTGGGCCCGCACCGACAGCTCGGGCGAAGCCCAACTCCGCGGACCGATGGGTGTGAGCCTGAAGCTGCGCTACAGCTTCTGGATCTTCACCTACACGGTCGGCGGCGTCGGCTACGGTCCGCAGGCGAGCGAGATCTTCCTGCCTCAGGAGAGCGTGCCCTTCACGCTCACCAGCAAGAAGCAGGACTTCGGCGACGTCTTCATGGTCTCGCCGATGCGCACCGAGATGCTGGGTCTGATCCACTTCCTGCACGCGGCCCCGGAGTCGGCTTTCGCCTTCCCGACCGCTCGCAGGCAGCTGCTCGTGCTGGCCAACAACGGCGGGCGCGTCGCCCTGCCCGCGGGCGCCAACGTCGATACGGCCAAGGCCAAGGCCGTCATCGAAATCGGCGTCGACATCTACAACGAATTCCTGAACCAGTGCAACACTCTGATCTCCGACCCGGCTGCGCGAGCCGGAGCCATCAGCCGAGCCAACGCAGTCCTGAACGACCTCGCCCTGCTCTACGCAAGCCAGGAGGATGTCTGATATGAAACTCAATCCTTTGACCCTGTGTGCCGTTGCCCTCGTGGGACTGACGGCGGTTTCCCTCTTCGTTTTCGCTCCCAAGTCTGAAGCCAACAGCGGATCCACGGGCACCAAGGCCCCCTCCGTGACCGAGGCCGCGGCCGTCAAGGCCATCGTCACGGCCACCGGCACGGTCCGCGACAGCAACCATGCGGTCTGGTCTTCGGTGCTGTACAAGGACTCGATGCTCAGCCTGCTGAGCAACGCGCACTCCCTGGCAGTCATCGGCACGCAGGCGGCCAACAAGGACGAGGCCAATGCCGCCCTGACGGCTTCGGCCCGTCTGCTCGACATCGGAGTGGGCCGAGTCGATGGTCAAGCGGGCGACAACCCGACCGCTTACCTCAACGACTGGACGATCGACAGCAAGGCGACCGCGACGCTGCACGGCATTCTGGTGCAGGCCCGCAACGAGATCCTGCGCGTGAAGCGCAACTGATCGGCTGAGGTCTCGATCGGCCTTGCAGGCCGATCTGGGGCGAGCATGTGCCTGTCCGCGATCCCCGAGGGTCGCGGACAGGCCGTTTTCATTCGGTCGGCTGCCGGATCATGCGGCGTCGGATGGCTCGTCGCGTGATCCAGCCGATCCAAAGGAACAACAACACCGACGAGACCAGAATCAGGCCCAGACGCCAGCGCTGATCGATGGACGCCTCGGCATCGAAGCTCGCCAGCTCCGCACCGGTCAGCGCCACCAGCACGGTGCGCGGGATGACCCCCATGCAGGTTCCGAGGAAAAAAGCCCCGAAGCGCACGCGGGCCGCGGCCAGCAGCACGTTCACGGAAGCGAAGGGCACCAGCGGCGAGATGCGCAGCAAGGCTGTGGTGGTCATGGCACCGCGCGGATCGGCGGCCAGCAGCGCATGCACGGCGGCGAGCTTGGGCCGCGTCTGGATCGCCTGCTCGAGGCCGCGACCGCTCAGTCGGCGCGCGACAAAATAGCCCAGCCAGGCGGCCAGCACGATGCCGGCGAAGATCAGTCCGAGCCCGGCCCAAAAGCCATACAAGTAGCCGAAGAACAGGGCCGCGGCCTGGGTGTTGAGCAGCGCAAAGCCGCACAACAGCACCACGCCCATCACCGCCAGGAGGGCGATCCAGCCCGGGCCGCCGCGCATCGACGGCTCCAGTTGCGGCACGACCAACAACAGCAGGGCGCTGCCGAGCAGCGGCAGGACGGCCGAGGCCCCCAGGAGCACGCCGAAGGGCCCGAGTTGTTTCCAGGCGGACATGCCCCCCCTTGTACACCTGCTCCAGCCCGGCAGGAGGATCGCCGATAATATACCGGAAAGTATAATACCCAGAGGTATAGTACCCCCATGTTCCACGGACGCGAACGCGAGCTGGCCTTCCTCGATGAGCTCTACCGCTCCCCCCGGCCCGAGCTGTTTGTGCTTTACGGGCGACGGCGGGTGGGCAAGACCGAGTTGCTGCAGCAGTTCACCAGCGGTCGGCGGGCGGTGTACTTCCTCGCCGCCCAGGTGCGGGAAAAGGACAACCTGAGGGCCTTCCGCGATGCGCTGGCCGCCTCGCTGGACGACGGCGCAGCCGCCTCCGTCGAGTTTCCCGACTGGGGCGCCGCGCTGAGCTACTGCGCCGAGAAGTCCCGGCAGGAACGGCTCGTGATCATCCTCGATGAGTTTCCCTATCTGTGCGAGTCGACGCGCGGCCTGACCTCGCAGCTGCAGCGCTTCTGGGACACGCGCGGCAAGCACTCCCATCTGATGCTGGTCCTGTGTGGCAGCCAGGTCAGCTTCATGGAGAACGAAGTTCTGGCGGAACGCTCGCCTCTGTTCGGTCGACGCACCGCCCAGCGCCGACTCGAGCCGCTCCATCCGCAGGCTTGCCTGGAGTTCTTTCCGACATGGAAGCTCGAGGACCGCGTGCTGGCCTACGCGGTGCTGGGTGGCATGCCCGCGTACCTGCGGCGCTTTGATTCGACCAAGCCGCTGCTCGAGAACATCGCACGCGAGTGCCTGCGCCCGGAAGGCTATCTGTTCGACGAAGTGCAGTTCCTGCTGCGCTCGGAGCTCACGCAGCCCGCGACCTACAACAGCATTCTCGCCGCGCTTGCGCGCGGCGCCGACAAGGTCGGCGACATCGCGCTTTCCGTAGGCATCGACTCGCCCACGGCCAACAAGTACCTGAGCGTGCTGCGCGATCTGCGCCTCGTCGATCGCGAGGTTCCGCTGACCGATCCCGATCCGCTGCGCTCGCGCAAGGGCACGTATCGCATCGCGGACCGCTTCCTCGCCTTTCACTTCCGGCATATCCAGCCGCATGTCTCGCTGATTCACGCCGGCCGCGGCCCGAGGGTGCTCGAAGAGAGCGTGATTCCGGACCTTCCGCGCCTGTTCGACGAGGCGCGCGTCGACTTCATCCTCTCGCATCTTTCCAGCGATGCCGGCAGCCTGATCGGCGACGAGCTGGTCGAGATCGGACGCTTTCAGGGTCTCTTCGTCCGCGCCGTGGCACGCACTCGCCGCGGCGCGGCGGTCGCGGCCATCGTCGTGCCCGGTGACAAGCAGTCACTGGTGGCTCTGGAAAACGAGCTGGCCGAAATCCGGGTCGCGATGGGCAACCAGATCACCAAACTCGTCTATGGCATCAGCTCCAACCCGCGCCATCCGGTGCAGGTCGAGCGGGTTCCCGAAGGAGAACTGCTGTGAATCCCCTGCACGAACGCTTTCAGGAGTATTTCTCGGCCCTCGACCGCAGCGGTCAGGAGGATCGCTGCTACGTGTGCCGCAGGACCTGCGCCGAAGTGAAGCTGTTCCTGGGTTTCAACGAAGATGGCCTGCCCGTCGATGCCGACGAATACGGCATCGAGGACATCACCATTCTGGATGGGGACATCATGAGTTACCGGGGCATCCGTCCGGTGTGCGCGGTCTGCCAGCTCAATTTCGACACGCTCTTCGCTCTGGGCGAACAGGCCGTCATCCAGCAGTTGCTGGCCGAAATGGAGCGCAGTCGGGATGAGCTCTGGCCCAAACGGGCCGATTGAGTAGAATCGGGCCATGCTGCGCTGGGCATTGACGCTGCTGATGCTGGCCGGGTGGCTCGTGCCGTCCGGGGTGTCCGTGCCCCTGTGCGGCTGTCTCTTCCGCGGCGAAGCTGCGCAGGGCTGTTGCCAGAAGCCCGTGAAGGGTTGCTGCTCGGCGGGTTGCGAAGAGCCCGGGCCGGAACCCGCTTGTCCCTGCTCGGTGGAGGCTCCGGATCAGGATCCGGGCACGCCGCCGGTCCTGCCGGAGCTCCACATTCCGGCGCCAGCCGTGCTCGAGCTCGTGCCAGCCAGCCGAAGTACTCGGAACGGCGTTCACCTTGCGCGGGTCGAAGCCCGGGCGCGAGGCCCCTGCCGGACAGTGTTGCGCTTGTGAGCACGGAGTGAGCGTATCGTCGCGGCTTCTGTGAGCCGCGTTGTTTCGATCATTCCGTATCTCCCATTCCTCCAGCCATGTTCCCTTCCTTGCTTCTCTGTCTTGCCCTCTCCGTCGCCGGCCCGCAAAAGCAGGCCCAGATCAGCGACTCGCCCGTGATGGTTCCTCAGTGGGCCAACTCGACCTGCCCCGTGATGGGCAAGCCGATCTCGTTGCGCCTGTTCACCGACACCCGCTACGGTCGCATCTACATCTGCTGCAAGGTGTGCGTGAAGGACATCCACGAGGATGTCGACGCAGCCTACGCGGCCTCCTATCCGACCAACACCGTCGTCGAGAACAAGCTCTGTCCGGTGACGGGCAGGGAGATCACCAAGGACTCGCCCAAGGTCGTGCTGCAGGGCCACGAGTTCCGGGCGTTCGACAAGGCCGCGGCCGCCAAGGCCAGCGAGGACGCGCAGGTGACGCTGTGCCGCCTGCTCGAACCCAAGTGGGAATCGCTCGACAACAGGACCTGCCCCGTCACGGGCGAGCCGGTCGCGACCAACACGATCGCCGTCTACAAGCAGACGATCGTGCGCCTGTCCTCTCCCAAGGCCGTCGATGAATTCCGCAAGGCTCCGGACAAGGTGCTGGAGAAGGCCAAGGCGATCCGCCAGAAGGAACTGGAGGAGGCCCGCAAGCAGGAAAAGCCCGCGGAAAAGCCCGCACCCAAGGCCCCGGGCTCCGCCTCGGCCCCATGAGGCTCGCCGCAGGCTCGCTCGCGCTGGTGCTGTGCGCCTGCGCGTCCTCGGCAGAGTTGGAGCGCGAGTCCCGTACCCGCGTGCAGGATGATTTGCAGCAGCGCGGCGTCGCCGAACTCGACGCATCGATCGACAAGCAGCAGGCGCGCGCGCTGCTCGAGGACGGGCTCAGCGAGGATGATGCGGTGCGGCTCGCCCTCGGGCACAACCGACGGACACGCGCGGCGCTGGCCCGTCTCGGCGTCGGCGCGGGCGAACTCGCCGCGGCCGGACTGTGGGCCAATCCGGTCTTCAACGGCCAGTTGCTGTTCTTCGACGGCGGAACGGAAATCGATCTGGGCATCTCCCAGTCGATCGGCCGCACGCTGCTGATGCCGCTCCTCAAGCGGAAAAGCGAAGCGGAGCAGCGCGAACTGGAGGCGACGGTCACGATCGAGATTCTCGATGCGGTGCATCGCGCTCGCGCCGCCCATGTGCAGGCCACGCTGGCCTGGCGCGATCTGGAGTTGCTGCGTGCGCAGGAGTCGAGCGCGCAGGGGGCCGAGGAGCTGATGCGCGATCTCGAGCAGGCCGGCAATGTCACGCCGGTCCGCGTGGCCGCCACCGCGGCGGAATGGGCGCGGCGGCAACTCGAGACGCTCGAAGGGGAGCGGACCTGGCTGCACGCGCAGGAGGAGCTTCAGCGCGCGTGCGGTCTGGAAGGCGATCCGTGGGAACTGCGCCCCGAAGCGCTGGTCCGGAGTCTGGGAGGCCGCGTGGTCGACACGGGCCTGCTCGAAGGGCTGGATCTGGAGAACATCGAGGCGCGCGTGCTCCAAGCATCGCTGCCACTCGCCGCAAGCCGGGCTCGCATCGATGCCCAGGCCGAGATCGCCGGGCTCAGCGGCTGGAAGGGCCGCTGGATGGACAGCGAAGTCGGCGTGGCCGCCCTGAAGGAGGCCGACAGCGGCTCCTACGGACTCGGCCCCGCGCTGCGCATTCCGCTGCCCGTCGTGGATGCCGGCGGCGCGGGTGCGCATGCGGCGCGCGCGCGGTTGGAGAGTCTGATTCAGGAACATGAGGCTCTCGCGCTCGAGCTGCGTTCGAAGGCTCGGGAGACGCGTGAGCGCCTGCGCGCCCTCGCCGCCTCCGAAAAGCACGCTCGCGAGGTCCTGCTGCCCGCCGAGCGCCGCCTGCTCGAGGAGACCCTGCGAAACTTCAACGCGATGCAGGTTGGCGCCTTTGACGTGCTGCGCGTACGCATCGCCGAAATCGATGCCGAGCGCGCCCATGTCAACCTGCTGAGCCGGACGCGGCTGGCGCGGCTCGAACTGGAGGCGCTGCTCGCGGGCACGGGCCATGCGAAGATCGGAGGAAATGCGCCATGAATCGACGTGAACTGCTGCGAAGTGGATTGTTTGCCGCGGCCGCGGCTCCGGCCCTGCGGGCCTTTCCGGCGGCGGCGACGAAGGCGGACCCACAGCCTTCGGTGCCCGCTCCCCGCCCAGGGCCGCTGCCCTACCGCCCGGTGGTGACGCCCAACGGCACGACGCTGCCGCATCGTCTGGTCGACGGCGTCCAGGTGCTGCATCTGGTCGCCGAGGAGGTCGAGCACGAGTTCGCGCCGGGTCTTTCCGCGCGCTGCTGGGGCTACAACGGGCGCGTGCATGGACCCACCATCGAAGCGGTGGAGGGCGACACCGTGCGCATCTACGTCACCAATCGGCTGCCGGTGTCCACCACGGTGCACTGGCACGGGCTGATCCTTCCCAGCGGAATGGACGGCGTCGGCGGGTTGCACCAGCGTCCGATCGAACCGGGCGAGACCTTCCGCTACGAGTTCACGCTGCGTCAGCACGGCACTTTCATGTACCACTCGCATCACGACGAGATGACGCAGATGGCGTTGGGCTTGATGGGCCTGTTCGTGATTCATCCGCGCGCCGCAGAGGCCGCGCCGCCTGATCGGGACTACGCCATCCTGCTGTCCGAGTGGAAGCTGGAGCCCGGCGCACGACGGCCGGATCCCAACGAGATGATGGACTTCAACGTCCTCACGATGAACGCGAAGATCCATCCCGCGACGCAGAACCTCGTCGCGAAGCGCGGCGAACGCGTTCGGATCCGGCTCGGCAACCTCAGCGCGATGAACCATCATCCGATCCACCTGCACGGTCACTCGTTCCGCGTGACCGCCACGGACGGCGGCCCGCTGCCGGAATCCAACGGCTGGAGAGAAGTCAGCATCCTCGTTCCCACGGGCTCGACGCGCACGATCGAGTTCATTGCGGATCAGCCCGGCGACTGGCCGCTGCACTGTCACATGACGCACCATGTGATGACGCAGATGGGGCATGGCCTGCCCAACACGGTCGGTGCGGATCTGGGCAGGATCGACGAGACGCTTTACGAGAATGTGCCCGCCTACGACGAGATGAGCAGCGAGATGGGCTCCGAGGGCGACCACTCCTCGCTGGCGCCGCCCAACAGCCTGCCGATGATCGGCGGCAAGGGGCCCTATGGAACGATCACCATGTCGGGCATGTTCACGATCCTCAAGGTGCGCGAGGAACTGGTCGAGGGCGTCGAGCCCGGCTGGTATCCCGCTCCGCCCGAAACCATCGCGCGCAAGGCCACGAGCGAGGAGCTCGAGCGCGACGGCATCGGCAGCTAGGTGCTAGAGCCGCTTGGATCCCGTGCGGGCGAACGCGCGCACGGCATTGTCGAGATCCCGCCTCGCGGAAACAGTGCAGCGGTCGACGCTGTTGGGCGAAGCAGCGGGCACCAGCACGTAGAGATGCACGGTTTCGCTCTGGCCGGGCGCGAGCACGGCGGTCTGCGTGGTCGAGAGCCAGGCCGTCCAAGTGTTCTGCTCGGTGAAAAGGCTGAAGCTCGTTGCCGCCGGGCCTTCGTTCTTCAGCACGAGCGGGAAGTCGAGCGTGTCTCCCGCGAAGCCGTTCTTGCGCACGACAGAGGGTGTGAAGTTCGCGCGCGGATCGCGCTGCACGCTGGTGGTGCCATCCAGCAGCAGCGGCACGCCCCAGACCTGCCCCCACAGCGCCTGATCGCCGCCCAGATGGAGACGGAAGAAGCTCGTCAGGTGCCGACGCACGATCGACAGCTGCTGGTCGAGCGGCAGAGCGCCCGAGTCGCAGCCCAGACCGCCGGCCGGCGGCGTGTCGACGAAGCCGCAGTGCCAGCCATTGAGGATCGAAAGCAGCTGACGAGGTCCCGGCGCGCCGTTGTACATCAATTGACCATTGGAGGCCGTGGGAACGATCGTGTCCTGCGTGCCGCAGATCAGCCGCGCGGGCACGCTCACAGAAGCCATCGCCGTGATCGAGGAGGGATTGGTGTTGGCGGGTGCCATGGGCGCGATCGCGACGATGCGCGGATCAGCGGCAGCGGCAAGGATCGTCGCACCCCCTCCCATCGAGTGGCCCGCGGCGCCGAAGGCCTGCGTGAGCACGGCACCGAAATAGGGCGATTGGGCGCTCTGGTTCTGCTGCTCAAGCCAGGTGAGGCAGTGGCGCATGTCGAGCGCGAAGGCGGAGTGACTCGGGAACAGGGTGCCCTGCGTCGTCGTGGCGATGACGAAATGCCCCCAGGTCGCCAGATGCCGCAGCGTGCTGGCATAGTTGCCGACCGGCGTCAGGAACCCGTGGCCGAAAGTGATGCCGGGATAGGGCGCGCCCTGAGGCTGGAAGGGCGCGTCGACGCCGGCGCTGGTGGCGGGGTAGTACAGCTGGGCCGTGAACGTGCTGTTGTCAGGACGCGTGACCGTGACCGATCGTTCGCCGGCAGCCCAGGGACCGGGCTGGGACAGGTCCTGAGCGTGCGCGGGAGCCGACGCCAACGCGCAGCAGACCAGCAGAAGGGTCCAGAAACGGGCGACCTGATCGTAGAGCATTTTTCTACTATACCGGGTCTCACGCAGGCCGCGCAGGCAGCGTGTCATAACTTCTTGTCTCTTCAGCCCCTTCTCCCCCGCTCCGCCCTCCCTCCAGCCCCCCATGCTTGAAGCCAAGCAATTGCAGAAGCGTTTCCAGGACAAGGTTGCGCTCGACAAGCTCACCCTCAAGGTCGAACCCGGCGAAATCTACGCGCTGCTCGGCCCCAATGGTGCCGGCAAGACCACCACGATCAACCTGTTCCTCGGCTTCCTGACACCGGACGGCGGCGAAGCGCTGGTCGATGGCATCTCGGTCGCGGCCAACCCCGTCGCCGCGCGGCGCAAGATCGCGTACATCCCCGAGCAGGTCGCGCTCTACCCGCGCTTCAGCGGCGTCGAGAACCTCGAGTACTTCAGCCGGCTGGGAGGCGGTAGCCAAGCGCGCTCGGATCTGTATGCCCTGCTGGAGCGTGCCGGCCTCAAGTCCGAGTCCGCGGATCGGCTGGTCGGCACCTATTCGAAGGGCATGCGCCAGAAGGTCGGCATCGCGCTGGCGCTGGCGACCGGTGCGAAGGCCCTGCTGCTCGATGAGCCGACCTCGGGTCTCGATCCTGCGGCGAGCCACGAGTTCTCGCGCCTGCTGCGGCAGCTCGCCAAGGAGCAGGTCGCGATCCTGATGGCCACGCACGATCTCTTCCGGGCGCGCGAAGACGCGACTCGCGTGGGCATCCTGCTCAAGGGTCGCATCGCCTCGGAATACCACCGCGACGAGTTCCAGAGCCGTGATCTCGAGAAGCTGTATCTGGAGCGTCTGAGCGCATGATCCTCACGATCGCCATCAAGGAGCTGCGCGACACCTGGCGCGACGGGCGCTTTCGCATCGGGGGCACGCTGCTCGTCGTGCTGCTGATCGTTTCGGGAATCCTGGCCTGGCAGCAGACCGAGCGCACACGCACGGAGCGGCTGGCCGCCGCCGAGCTCGATCGGGAGAACTGGCTCGAACAGGGCGAGAAGAACTCGCACTCGGCCGGACACTACGGACTGTACGCCTTCAAGCCGACCGCACCGCTCTCAGCCTTCGACCGCGGAGTCGAGCCCTACGTCGGCAGCACGGTGTTCCTGGAGGCGCACCGGCGCAACTCGGCCGCCTTCCTGCCCGCGCAGGATGCCACCAACATGCGCCGCTTCGGCGAGCTCACCGCGAGCCTGAGCCTGCAGATCCTGCTGCCGCTGCTGATCATCCTGCTGGCTTTCGGAACGCTGGCTGGCGAGCGCGAACGTGGCACGCTGCGGCAGCTCCTGAGCCTGGGCGTCGACCCCGTGCAGCTGGTGGTCGGCAAGTTCCTCGGCATCGCGCTGGCGCTGGTGCTGCTGCTGGTGCCGCTGATGGCTCTGGGAGCATGGCTGCTGTCGGGTACAGGGGAACTGCAGGACCCGCACACCAACAGCCGGATACTCGCGCTGATCGTTGCCTACGGACTGTACCTCGGCATCTTCCTCGCGCTGGCGGTCGCCATCTCCGCGCGCTCGAAGAGCGCGCGCGGAGCGCTGACCCTGCTGTTGGGACTGTGGGCCTTCAACTGCGTGCTCGCCCCGCGGCTCTCGAGCGATCTGGTCGAACAGTGGGTTCCCACCCCGAATCTGGCCAGTTTCGAGTCGTCGATCGCCGCGGACCTCAAGAAGGGCATCGACGGCCACGACTCGCGCGATACGCACCTGCAGAAGTTCACGCAGGACACGCTCTCCAAGTACGGCAAGCAGAACGTCATGGAGTTGCCCTTCAACTTCAATGGGCTCGTGATGCTGGAGAGCGAGAAGTTCTCCTCCGAAGTCTACGGCCACCATTACGCGAAGATGTGGGACCAGCTCGAGGCGCAGGATCGCGCCAGCACGCGCGCCGGCGTGGCGGCGCCGCTGCTCGCCCTCAGGACCGCCTCGATGTCGCTCGCGGGCACGGATCTGGCGCAGCATCGGCACTTCGCCGATGCCTCGGAGAAGCACCGCATGGAGTTCATGCGGGTGCTGAACGAGGATCTGATGAACAACGCGCGCCCCGGTGACCACAACTACCGCGTGGGGCGCGAGCTCTGGGAGAAGCTGCCACCCTTCCAGTTGTCGACGCGCAGCTGGAGTGAGCTGTGGTCAGGCGTTCAGACGGCCTTCGCCATCCTGTGCGCCTGGTTTGTCGCAGCCTTCCTGTGGCTGTGGGTGTCGGCGCGCCGCCTGCGTCTGGAGGTTGCATGAACCTCTTCCAGTTGGAGTGGCGGCTCCTGTTCCGCGAGCGCGCCGTGCTGGCGCTGCTGGCGTTGTTCGTGCTGGCATTGGGCTACGGGATCGCGAATGGGCTGGAGGCCTCGGGGAAGCAGCGCAAGGAGGCTGAGTCCCTGACGATGGAGGCGGCTCAGTTCGACAAGCAGGTGCGCGATGCGCTCGAGCGCCAGGCGCTCGATCCCAGGCAGGCGATGGGACCCGGACACCTGACCTTGCTGCCTCCGCCGGGTTTTGGGGTGCTCTCGGGCGGACAGGGCGACCTGCTGCCGAGCCACGAGCGCGTGATCCTGTGGCGCACCGAGGATCCCAGCGAGGGCAAGATCGGGCTCACCAACCCGACGCGACTCCTGACGGGGCGCTTCGATCTGGCGTTCGTGCTGATCTGGCTGTTCCCGCTGTTCCTGCTGGCGCTGATCTACGACCTGTGCGCCGGAGACCGCGAATCCGGCACGCTGCGGCTGGCGCTGTCCCGCGGAGTGGGCGCGTGGAAGCTGCTGAGCGTGCGCGCGCTGGCCCGGGGCACTCCCATGATGGGCCTCGCTCTGGGCGGTGTGCTCATGGCTGCGCTGCTCTCGGGTGAAGGTCTGTCAGCCCATGCGTGGATCGCAAGCGCGATCGTGCTGGCGTACGGGCTGTTCTGGTGCGCGGTGGCGATGCTCGCCAACTGCTTTGTGCGTTCCGCTTCCGCGGCCGCGACCGTTGCAGGCTCGGTCTGGGTGATCGTGGTTCTGGTGATCCCCACGCTGCTCAACGTGGTGGTGGAGAGCGCACACCCGATGCCCTCGCGCGCCCAGCTCGTCGCCAAGCTGCGCGAAGCCTCGGGCGATGCCGAACGCCGTTCCAACGAGCTGATCAACACCTTCTACAAGGACCACCCCGAGCTGGCGCCGCCGGGCATGCAGGCCGACATGCTGCAACGCCGACTGGCCGTGCAGGAGGAGATCGGTCGCGCCATGGACCCGATCTACAAGGAGTTCGACACCGAATTGGCCGAGCAGCAGCGGCTGGTCGAACGCTGGCGCTTCGCTTCGCCGGCGATCGCGGCCTTCGAGGCGCTCAGCGATCTGGCCGGGACGGGCTACTGGCGCCACCGCACGTACCGCGATCAGGTGGCCGCCTTCAAGGACAAGGTCTTCGAGTTCTACAGCCCGAAGTTCCACAAGCGACAGCCGCTGGTGAAGGCCGACGCGCCCCTGCTGCCGCGCTTTGAATTCCGCGAGGAAAATGCCGGGGCCGTGCGGGGACGCACGCTGACGGCCCTGCTCGGAATCATGGCGTTGGCGCTTTTGTGCCTCGCTCCCTGCGCACTGCGGCTTTCCCGCAGCGCCAGCGGCCGGTTGGTCAGCTGAGCTACTTGCTGTCGGGGCGGAAGGCGGGATCAGCTGGATCCCCCCCCGCCAGCACGTAGGCCAGCAGATCGAGCAGTTCGGTCCTCGTCAACCCGTCGGTCAGCGAGGCCGGCATGGAGGAAAGCCGCGCGGGTCGCTCTTCCGCGATCTCCGAGCGCGGGATCTCGATCGTCTTGCCTTGGCGGTCCACCAGCCGCAGCACCTGATCGTCGCCGCCCGCCAGCTTGCCGACGAGCAGTTCCTCGTCCCTCGTGAGCACCTCCGTCTCGCGGTACTGATCCGAGATCATCTGCGAGGGTTCCAGCACCGCGACCACCAGATCGCGAGCCGAAAAGCGCGCCCCGGCTCCGGTGAGATCCGGTCCCTGACCGCCGCCTTCACTGCCCATGCGGTGACACTCGATGCAGCTGGTGCGCGTGTAGAGTTCCTTGCCGATCCCGTGGCTGCGGCCGGATTTCAGCTGATCGAGGCTGGATTCGACTTCGCTCACGGTCCAGGGGACGCTTTGGCCCGCTGCGGGGATCGGGACGGGCGTGGAGCGCGGCTCGGGAGTCAGAAGCTCGCTCATCAGGGCTTGCTCTTGCGGAGGAATCGCGTTGACGATGTCTTCGTGGATCGAGGCGATGTACTTGCCGTAGCTGTTGCCGCCCTTCCAATGCGCCGCATTCGAACGCCACCAGCGCAGGTACCGGACACGCTCTTCGTAGGACAGATTCTCGGGCGATTCCGCCAGCAAGGACATGTACGCCAACTGCTCTTCCGGAGTCGGGGAGCGCTCCATCAGATGGAGGGTCCGCTCCCATGCCAGCGGGGTGACCGACAGGATGTTGAGCTCGGCGAGCAGCAAATTGCTGAGTCTTCCTCGCTCGGGCGGAAGCGGGAAGAGCGAATCGACAACGTGCATCAGCTCCAGGCTCCCGTGAGGCTGGACGCCCCAGCGGGCCATGGCGACCTGAACGGCACGGAGCGCTTCCATGGAACTGTTGTCGTCGCGGCAGACGCGCAGGGCGTCTCCCAGCCGTTCGAGGATCCGATTCTGGATGTCGCGGGCGTCGAGATGGATCAACGCGAGCATGCACTGCACGATGGCGCGCAGATTCGTCTCCTGAAAGGCCCGCTCTTCCCACTGGCTGCGGGGCTGCGCTTCGAGAGCCACGCGCGCGGCGTTGCGCACGAACCGATCGCTGGCGCTGAGCTTCGGCCAGATGATTCCGAGCGCCTGCTCATCGGCCTTGGCGTGAAAGGCTTCCACATCCATGCGCAACTGACGATCGAAGCCCGCCGGCAGCCGATCCGACTGCGGATCGAGCGCCTGCGGCGTGGCAGCGCAGGAAATTCGGTAGAGCCCTGACTGCACGCGGCGTCCGCCGGTCACGAAGAAGACCTCGTTGCTTCTGCCCAGCGCCATGTCCGCCACCGGCATGGGCCGGCCGCTGGCGAAGATCTCCGTGCGCTTCGCGCGGAAGGTGGAGCCTTCCGGCTCCAGCCACAGCGCGAAGATGCGTCCGTAAGCCCAATCTCCTGCGAGCAGATGCGGTGCGCCGTCCTTGCTGCCCTCAGGCGCAAAACCGGGGGGAGGCGCCACCACTCCGGTCGGCGAGCCAAGCCCCAGATCCTTGACGCTCGGCAGCGAATCAGGGAAGTAGTCCTTCCACTTGGCATTGCCGTTGCGCCAGCCGAAGTCCGCACCCGACACCAGCTGAAGCACCCGGGTGGGCCGATACCAGGGCAGACCGATGTCCCACTCCATGTCGGAGTCGAACGTGAACAGATCGCGCAGGCCGACGAACGCAAGGTCGTAGCTGTTGCGCATGCCCGCCGCGAAGAGATCCCAGTGCTTGCCGTCCAGATCGGTCCGGCCGACCCAGCCACCAGGCGCCATCACGCCGACCGCGTGGCCGCCCGGATCGTTGCGGTGCTTCACCAGCTGGTCCTCGGCCCACGATCGGGGCCGATAATAGGTGCGCAGCCCCTCGGGCAGCAGCGTGTGGTTGCCCGCAAGCACGTACAGCAGGCCGTCAGGTCCCTGAATCACCGAATGCGGTCCATGCTCACCCGATCCGGCGAACTTCTTCAGCAACTCGGCATGCTCCAGCTCGCCGTCTCCATCCTTGTCCGTGACGCGCCACAGGCCTGTTTCGCAGCGCGGGCTCTCGGCGACGACCGCGTACAGCGCGTTGGCGGTCCACAGCAATCCGTGCGCGCCGCCGATCGGGGCCGGCAGCTTGTCGACCTTGAGCACCCGATCGTGTTCCGCGGCGAGCTGGATGCGGTGGACATCGCCGTACTGGTCGCTGGCGTACAGGCGATCGCTGCCGTCGTAGGCGAGGCTCACCCACGATCCCTGCGTGGATCGCGGAACGGAATACAGGCGCTCGATGCGGTAGCCCTCCTTGACGTGCATTTCATGCGCGGGTGTGGCTTCGGGCGGCCGCGAGCCCAGGCCCTCCAGCTTGCCCCAGGGAGCGCAGCCGTACTCGCCGAGGACCGTGACGGGCTTTTGCTGGCGACCGTCTTCCCACTGCCAGGTGGCATCGCTGCGCAGCGTCTGCTTTTCCTGCGGCCCCTGCAGCTCCGCTTCGACCAGCAGACCAGCGGGGCCGCCATGGTTGGAAGCGATCACGACCAGCTCATGCTGGCCGGCTTCCAGCGGCTGCTCGGGCGCGAAATAACCGGGGGTGGCCCAATCGCTGGTCTCGCCGAGCTTGCGACCATCGAGCAGCACTTCGCCCGCGTTGTCCACGCTGACCCACAGCTTGAGCGCGCTCGCTTCGCGAAGTGTGAAGCGCTTCGTGAAGCGCACGCTGGCCGAGGCGCCGGCCTCGATCGCGCTCGCGGGCGAGGACCAGATCCACTGGGGCAGGCTCGAGGGCGCAGGCGGGGCGGCGGAGCGGCTCTCTTCGGACAGCGCGAGCGGCGCAAGCGTCTTCAGGTCCAGACGACGGAACTCAACCCGCATCGGCGGGCCCGCGTGCAGCTGCAGCGCGAGGATGCCGGATTCGCGAAAGTGCTGCGCGTCGTGGTCTTCCAGCGAGCTCATCAGCGTTCCGTTGAGCTTGATTTCGATGCGGCGACCCTGAGCGAGGATGCGGTACTCATTCCAGTCGCGCGAGCGGTAGCCCTCGAGAAGCTGCCGGCCGTCCGCGAAGACTTGCGCAGGCGGATTCCCGCCGGAACGGGTGGTCAGCGCCGTCCCCCGGCGCACGAGCACGCCGCGCCCTTCCTGCTCGTAGATGCAGCCCGTCCAGTCGGGGCCGTCTTCCAGATCGGCCTGCAGACCCGCGACCTGATGGTCGGGGCGCTGCTCGCTGCGGAACTGGATGCCGGAGTTGCCTCCGCTGAGGCGGAACTCCGCCACCAGCTCGAAGTCACGGACCATGCCGCCGGTCCACGACAGCCAGGTGGTCTGGTGGAGCGGTTTCTCGGTGGTGCTTTCACCCACCAGCACTCCATCCCGCACGCTCCAGAACCGGGAGTCCCCCTGCCAGCCATCAAGGTTTTTTCCGTTGAACAGCGGCCGCCATTCCTGAGCGGCGCTTCGCGAAGCACCCGCACAAGCCAGAACGAGGCACAGGATCAGCCAGAGGGAGAAAGGACGCATGCTCGCGATCATAGCGCTCATGCGGAGCTTGGGAGAGCCCGCAGATGGGTGCTAGGATCAGGGGCCAATCACGGAGCCACCACACCATGTACGATCCCGAACTTGTCAAGCCGATGCGCGCCGAAGTCACCACCCTGGGTCTCAAGGAACTGCTGACGCCCGCGGAGGTGGATGCGGCCGTCCAGAAGCCTGGAACCACGCTGATCTTCGTCAACTCCGTGTGCGGCTGCGCGGCGGGAGGCGCCCGCCCGGGTCTGCGCCTGGCCATGCTCAATGCCAAGAAGCCCGCGAACCTGTTCACGGTCTTTGCAGGCATGGAAACGGCGGCCACCGAGCGCGCTCGCGAGTCCTTCCGCCCCTACCGGCCGAGCTCGCCTCAGATCGCGCTGCTGAAGGACGGCAAGCTGGTCAAGATGCTGCAACGTCAGGACATCGAGGGCCGCTCGCCGCAGCACATCGCCGAGCAGCTGACCTCGGCCTTCAACGAGCACTGCTGAGCCGTGCCCGCCTCGCCATCGCGCACGCAAGCCGCGCTCGATTTCCTGCAAGAAGCAGTCTACCGCTCGCGGGAGTCGCAGGCAGCCCAGGCCGGGCTCGGGCTTTCCGCCGGCAGCTGCGGACTGGGCCAGAAAGCTGCCGTGGAGCTGGAACTCACGTCCCGCGGCCGGGATCTGTGCACCGAACTCTGGCCTCGCGGCCTCGATGAAGGCGCATGGCAGCAGGTGCGGGAGATCATGGCGGAGTGGATTCGGCTGCAGGACGGGCTCGACCGCAAGCGCAACCACTTCCTCAAGGACTTCCGCCAGCAGCACGGCTTCGACCGCACCCGCTACAGCCCGGAGCAGCTGAGCCGGTTCGAAGCCGGGCTCGAGCGCATCAACGGCGAGGTCGATGAGCGCCGTCAGCGCGCGGCGGAATCGCTGCTGCAGATCGGCTCCTAGCCCGGCTTGCCCTGCTTGTGCTCGTTCCAGTGCAGCCGCACCGGAGTCTGGCAGTTGCCGCAGCGCTGATCGCCGCGAGGCCACTCGCAGAGCGTGTCGCAGCCGGGGCAGGCAAAACGCATCTTCAAGGCGGGATCCGGTTGCTGCTTCAGGGGAGCGCGCACTTGTGGATCCGGGCCCCAGTCCAGATGCATGAACAGCCCGCAGTCCGTGCAGGCGTAGAGCCCCTTGGCCCAGTCCACTCGGGTTCCGCAGCGCGGACAGGCCGCCCGCACACTCGGAGCGTCGCGCGAGCCGATCCTCACGAGCCCTCGATTCCGACCGATCCAGGGCAGCGCGATCCAGGCCGCGATGCACAAGAGGCACAGCGCCTGCGTCAGCCCGACCAGCCAGGCTCTGGGCTCCGGCTGCATCAGGACCAGAGCGAGGCTCGCCCCCGCCCAGAGCGAGAGCGGCGCAGCCAGGATCCGCAGCCAGACCTTGTTGCGCGGCAGCGCAAGGGTCGAGACCCAGACCAGTTGGGCCTGCCCCGCCGCGAGGGCCGTCAGCGAAGCGGCCACGCCGCGAACCCAGTCTGCTCCGCTCATCAGCCACACGCAGGCCCAAGCTCCCGCCGCCAGTCCGGAAAAAACCAGTCCGATGATGGCGAAGGTTCGCGCCCTGCGCGCGCCAAGATCGCGCAACAGCACGCTCACGATGATCAGCAGCGACACAAGGCCCGCGATCGGGATCCACATGACCGCATGATGGGCTCCCTGACCTCGCAGGAAAAGAACCGTTCGGTCGTTATGATGCCTGCGGCTGCGCGAGCGCCTGCGGGAATGGCGAAATTGGCAGACGCGCGAGACTTAGGATCTCGTGGAGCAATCCGTGGGGGTTCAAGTCCCCCTTCCCGCACCAGCCCGCTCTCCTGCGAGGCGAGCCCGGGTCATCTGGGCTCGAAAAGGCGGCTGCGACGCAGACCCGAGCGGTGCAGGTACCAGCTTCCGAACGTGGACAGCGTCTTCAGCGCGTAGATCGTCGAGTTCCGCAGGTTGATCGAGCTGGCCTCGTCGAAGTAGCGCACCGGCACCGGCAGATCGCCCAGCTTGAGCCCCTGATGCACGCACTGGACCAGAAACTGGGAGTCGAACACGAAGCCGTCGTCATTGCGCTCGAAGGGCAGGGTTTCCAGCACCTTGCGCGAGTAGGCGCGGAAGCCTGAGTGCCACTCGCCCAGATTCTGCCCCGAGAGCATGTTCTCGATGATCGTGAGCCCGCGGTTGGCGAAGTACTTGGACTTGGGCATGCCGCCCGCGAGCGCTTCGGTTCGAGTGCGGATGCGATTGCCGAGCACGACATCACAGATGCCATGGCGCAGGATCTCGATCGCCGTCGGTATCATCCGGGCGTCGTACTGATAGTCGCCATGGATCATCACGACAAAGTCGGCTCCATGCGCCAGCGCAGTCCGGTAGCAGGTCTTCTGGTTGCCGCCGTATCCGGTGTTCCGCTCGTGCTGGATCAGGGTCACGGGCAGCCGCCGGGCGATCTCGACGGTGTTGTCCCGGCTGCAGTCGTCCACGACGATGATCTCGCTGACCTGATCCTTGGGGATGTCGTGGTACACGCGCTCGAGGGTGTTGGCGGCGTTGTAAGCCGGCATCACCACGATGGTCTTCCAGGGAGTCGTCATCGGCGGGTCATTGTCGCGCAGGAACTGTGCCTTCGACAAGCTCTCCCCCTGTAGAATGAGGGCGGAATGCGCGTTCTGCTCCTATGTTTCCTGTCAGCACTGACTGCGTGCGGACCCAAGCCCAGCCTGCCTCAGGGCAAGGCCCAACGCGTGATCGTGATCAGCTGCGACACGCTGAGAGCGGACCGGCTGGGAGCCTACGGCTGCGAGGTGCCGACTTCGCCGACGGTCGATGCGCTGGCGCGAGAGAGCAGCCTGTATCGCTCGGCGTGGACCACTGCGCCTTGGACGGCGCCGGCGATGGCCGCGCTGATGACCGGGCGGCTTCCCGATGAGATCGGCATGCACGGCGGCAATCGCTTCGCACTGGCCCCGGAGGCGAGGACGCTTGCGGAAGATGCCCGCGATGCGGGCTTCGCGACGGCGGCGATTGTCTCCAACTGGGTGCTGCGCCGGCCCGCCGCCGGGCTGGGAGATGCCGGCTTGGCGCAGGGATTCGCGCACTACGACGACACGATGACTTCGCGCGAGGGCAACCGGGAGGCCTTTGAGCGCCACGCGGACGACACGAGCAATGCCGCCATCGACTGGCTCGACTCCTCACAGGCGCGCGACGGCCGCTTCTTCCTCTGGATCCACTACCAGGATCCGCACGGACCGTACACGCCTCCCGCGAGCTTCGAGCAGCGTTTCGCGCGCGAAGACACGCTGCGCGTCGAGTTGCCGCTGGGCAAGACGCAGAGCGGCAAGGGCCAGATTCCCGCCTACCAGATCGTTCAGGGCGAACGGAGCCTCGAGCGCTACCGCGCGCGCTACGACGCCGAAATCGCCTGGTTTGACTCGGAGCTGCGGCGCTTGCTGGAGCACCTGCGCGCGAAGAACTGGTGGGAAGACACGCTGCTGATTTTCACCGCGGACCACGGCGAGTCGCTGGGCGAGAACGGGTGGTTTTTCTGCCATGGAGAGAATCTGCAGCGAGAGACCGTGCACGTGCCGCTCGTGATCCGTTTTCCCGGTCGCACCAGCCGCGAGATCGAAGCTCCCGTGAGCCATCTGGACCTGTGGCCCACGATCCGCGAGGGGCTGGGATTGGAGCCCGTTCCGCGCCGCGGCTTGTCGCTGTACTCCCCGGATCTGCCGCCGGAGCGCGCGCTGCCGCTGCAGCTGGGTTCGCCGGGCAGCCCGCGCCGCCACCAGGGCATGGTCGATGGCAGCCGGATGTACACGGTTTTCCCTGACGGTCGCACCGAAGTGATGAGGCTGCGCGACGAGCCGGATCCGGAGCTTGCGAGCCTGCAGAGCCAGCTGCGACTGGCGCTGCAGCCGGACGGCGAAGCTCAATGGCCCGTACTTCCGATCCGCAACGACGGACGCGGCACTCAGGCCCTGCGCAGCCTGGGCTACACCGAGGGCGAGGATCATTGATGCGATCGGAGCGCTGGATCGCGCTGGCGCTGGCGCTGATCGTGCTGGGCAGCCTTCCCCTGCGCATCCACGGGTGGTTTCCGGGCGGCAATGAGAACAACGATGCCTCGATCTACATCCTGTGCGCGCAGTCGCTGCTCCACGGAGAGGGCTACTCGTATCTCGGCGAACCCTTCAGCGTCCGACCGCCGGGTTTCTCGCTGCTGATCGCCCCGATCCTGGCTTGGCGCGGGGTCGATTTCCTCGCTCTGCACACGCTGGTCGCCGTGCTCGGTGCGGGCGCCGTCTGGGCCTTCTTTGTCTGGCTCAAGCCGCAGGTCGGATCGGTGGTCGCGGCACTGGCGGCGTTGGGCCTGCACTTTCATCCGTCGTGGACCGAGTGGTCGTCAGAAGCCATGAGCGACGTGCCGGGCGTGCTCGCGATCCTCGGCGGGCTGCTCGTCGATCGCTGGGTGCGGGCAAAGCCCGGTCTGCTGCGCGAGTCGGCGCTGGGCCTGTTTCTGGGCTTGAGCGCCCTGCTGCGCAGCACGCAGCTGATCCTGCTGGCCGCGATCCTGCTGGCCCGCCTGCTGGAGCGCAGGTCGGATGGCCGCAGGCGCTGCGCTGCGCTCGCGGCGGCAGCCTTGCTCGCCATCGGACCGTGGATGGTCCGGGACGCTTCCGTGCGCAGCGATCAGCCGGCGCTCCAAAACCACGTGCATTCCTATGCGACGGGCCTGTTGCGCGAGGATCCCGGCGATCCGCATTCATCGCCCCGGGACTGGAGTCAGGTGCTCTCCCGGACCGTGCCGGAACGCCTGCAGCTGCTGACCGCCGAGCTGGGAAGCCTGCTCCAATCGGAGCAGCTGACGTTCTGGAGCCTGCTGAGCGGAGCAGCTGTTCTGCTGGCACTCGGCTGGCGCGCCTGGCGCGACCGCGAGGCCGCATGGTTGTTCGCCCTGCTCTATCTGGGCGTGCTGCTCGTGTACTTCGGATGGAGATCCAGGCTGGTTCTGCCGCTGCTGCCGCTGAGCATCGCGGCCGTCCTTGTGTGCCTGAGGAGCACGCCATGGCGCGCCACGCTGGCACTGGCGCTGCTGGCTGTCGGGCTCCTGTTTTCGCCAGGAGGACAGGAGCGCGAGCAGCTGCGAGAGCTGGATCAGCGCCGGCGCACGCAGCTCGAAGCCTGGGATCGCGTGCTGCCGACAGCTGCGCGTTGTGCCGCGCTGATCGGATGGCATCACTCCATGGGACTGGGAAGGCCGGTCTACTCGCTCGCCTTCGCCCTGCGTCGCGGTCAGAAGCTGGACGAGTTGCTGCAGCAGCACAGGGTCGGCTTCATCCTCGTCGGGCCTGAACCCGGCGAGCAGGCCTTGCTGCCTCAACTGCGCCAGCGCTTCGGACCGGGTCAGCCCGCGGGCGAGGGCTGGGTGTTCCCGGTCGACGCTCGCTAGACTGCTGCCTCAGCCATCCATGAAGCGTCCCAAGCCGTCCTTGAGCGTTGTCATCCCGGTCTACAACAGCGCCGGGATGCTGCCCACGCTCATCAGCCGGCTCGAACCCGTGCTGCGGGATCACAGCAGCGCTTTCGAGCTGATCCTGGTCAACGACGGAAGCCGCGACGACTCCTGGGCCGTGATCCAGCGGCTGTGCCGGGCGCATGGATGGGTGCGAGGCATCGACATGCTGCGCAACTACGGGCAGCACAACGCGATCCTCTGCGGCATTCGCGCCGCAAGGCATGAGTGGATCGCCACGATGGACGACGATCTGCAGCATCCTCCCGAAGAGCTGCCGAAACTGCTCGCGGAACTCGACAGGGGGCTGGATGTCGTCTACGGTCCGCCCGAGCGCGAGCAGCACGGCTTGCTGCGCGATCTCGCCTCGCAGATCACCAAGTACGCGCTTCAAAACGCCATGGGTGCCGCGACCGCGCGTTCGGTCAGCGCCTTCCGGGTGTTCCGCACCGAATTGCGCGGCGCGTTCGCGGAGTACCGCAACCCCTACGTCTCGATCGACGTTCTGCTGACTTGGGGCACGCGACGCTTCGGCGCGGTCAAGGTTCGTCATGACGCACGCGCGGAGGGCGTGTCCAACTACACGTACCGCAAGCTGATCGTGCATGCGCTCAACATGATCACGGGGTTCAGCACCTTCCCCCTGCAGCTGGCGAGCTGGGTGGGCTTCCTGTTCGCCCTGTTCGGGATGGCGATGCTGGCCTACGTGCTGATCAGCTACTTCCTGCGGGGAAGCACCGTTTCCGGCTTCACGTTCCTCGCCTCGATGATCGCCGTCTTCGCCGGCGCGCAACTGTTCGCGCTGGGGATTCTGGGCGAATATCTCGCCCGCATGCACTTCCGGATGATGGATCGCCCAGCCTACGCGGTGCGCCGGGAGTCAGGGCCCGAGTGAGCCTCAGCCTGCCGATCCTGCTCGATTGGGACACGCGCTTCTTCGGCTTTCCCATCGCCCGACTCGAGGTGCGCGGACTTGAGCCGGCCGAGCTCGAGGAGAGCCTGCGCTGGTGCCGTCAGCGGCAGGTGCGCTGTCTGTATGTGCTCCGGGAGCAGGATGATCCGGTCAGCGAGCAATCGCTCCAGGCCATCGGCAGCCATCCGCTCGACCTGCGCAGCACCTACACAGCCACACTCAGCTCGGCGCTACCCCACCCCGCGCTGTCGATCCGGCTCGCGCAGACAGCCGATGTACCGAGGCTCAAGGCCGTCGCCGCCGTCGCCTTCACGGACTCGCGGTTCTTCATGGATCCGCATTTCGATCGCGAGCGCTGCTCGGCGATGTACATGACATGGATCGAGCGCAGCGTGCACGGCGGGGCTGACCTCGTGCTCGTCGAAGGCCCTTCCGGCATGCCCCGCGCCTCCGTTTCGGCGCACTTCCTGCCCGATCGGGCGCAGATCGGCCTCGTCTGCGTCGCTCCCGAGGCGCGTGGCATCGGTCTGGCGCGCGCGTTGATGCTCGGGGCCATGGAGTCCGCTCTGCAGCGGGGCCTGACGCGCATGGAGGTCGTGACGCAGGGCCGCAATCTGGGCGCGAGGAAGCTGTATGAGAGCTTGGGCTTTCACCTCACGCGCGTACAATGCTGGCATCACCTCTGGCTGGACGAACTGAACTGATGAGCCGCTACAAGATTCCCTTCAACAAGCCCTCTTTCGCCGGCAACGAGAACCGCTACATCGCGGACTCCATCGCCAGAGGGCACATTTCCGGTGACGGACACTACTCCAAGAGCTGCCACAAGCTGCTCGAGGAGAGCATGAGCATCCGCAAGGCGCTGCTGACGACCAATTGCACCCATGCGCTGGAGATGAGCGCATTCCTGGTCAATGTCCAGCCTGGCGACGAGGTGCTCGTCCCCTCGTTCGCTTTCGTGACCACCGTCAATGCCTATGTTGTCCGCGGCGCGAAGCCGATTTTCATCGACGTGCGCCCCGACACGCTCAACATCGACGAGAAGCTGGTCGAGGCCGCCATCACGCCCCGCACCAAGGCCATCGTGGCCCTGCACTACGCCGGCGTTGGCTGCGAGATGGACGCACTGCTCGAGATCGGTCGCCGCAGAGGCGTTCCCGTGATCGAGGACAATGCGCATGGCCTGTACGGGAAGTACAAGGAACGCATGCTGGGCAGCATGGGATGCCTTGCCACGCAGAGCTTCCACGAGACCAAGAACTTCACCTGCGGAGAGGGCGGAGCCCTCCTGATCAACGACCCGGCGCTGATCGAGCGTGCGGAGATCATCCGCGAGAAGGGCACGAATCGAAGCCGTTTCCTGCGCGGTCTGGTCCACAAGTACACCTGGGTGGACATGGGCTCGAGCTATCTCCCCTCGGACATTCTGGCGGCCTTCCTGCTGGCACAGCTGGAGCAGCGCGAGACCATTCAAGGTCGCCGCCGAGCGATCTGGCAGCGCTACGAGCGCGAGCTGGGGAGCTGGGCGCACGAAAGCGAAGTCACGCTGCCGTCGGTGCCGACTCACTGCGATCAGGCTTGGCACATGTTTCACGTGCTGTGCCGCGATACCGCCCAGCGCGAGAAACTGATCGACCATCTCGCCGAGAGAGGCATCCTCGCCGTGTTCCACTACCTGCCGCTGCACATGTCGGACATGGGTCGCAAGCTCGGCGGCCAGCCGGGCCAGTGCCCGGTCACCGAGGACATCTCCGCGCGACTGCTGCGGCTGCCGTTCTTCAACTCCCTCACCGACGACGAGCAGGGAGAGGTGATCTCGGCGCTGCATGCCTTCACGGGCTGAGAGCTGGCATGAAGGCGAAGTCTCCGCTGCTGCGCCTCCTGTACTGGATCCGCGATCTGCGCTCGCGAGCACTGTTCACGGCTCTTCGCGAGCACTGCCGCGGCTCGGTGCTCGACATCGGCGGCTGGGACTTCTTTCTTTCGGCGCGCGCCAAGGGCGTGCCCTTCGATAGCTGGACCACGCTGGAGAACGATCCCGAGCGCCTGCTTGAGACCGATGACGCGCGGGTGCGCGTGGTGTACGGGGACGGCTGCCGCCTGGAGCTGGCGGATGAGAGCTTCGACACCGTCCTCAGCGTGCAGGTGCTCGAGCACGTCTTTGAACCGATTCGCATGGTCGAGGAATCCGCTCGCGTGCTCCGCCCCGGCGGCAAGGGTGTCTTCCTGATTCCCGCGACATCGACGATGCACCTCGCTCCCCACTACCACGGCAACTTCTCGCGCTTTTGGATTCAGGAAGCCATGAAGCGCGCGGGCCTTGAGATCGTCGAGCTGCGCCCGCTGGGCGGGGTCTGGTCGACGCTGGCCTCGCGGATGGTGTTTTTCTTCCTGCAGGCGGTCCGCGCGCCCGGAATGAGCGATCCTGAAATTCGCCGAGGCTTTCTGTTTTACGTGCTCTTCCCGTGGCAGGCACTGTTCGCCTGCTGCGCGATACCGATTTGCCTGATTCTGTCCTTGGGTGATCTGGGAGAAGAGCCGAACAACCATCTCGCGATCGTGCGCAAGCCCGCCAAGGTCTGACACAGACACTTGGTGATGGCGCGCGCCGCGGCGCTTTTCCACCATGGAACCCATGATGATGACCTTGGCATTGTCCGGCGCTGACTTCGGACACCAGCTCCCCCTGTGGAGCATGGCACCCTTCATACTGCTCCTCCTCGGCATCGCGATCCTTCCGCTGATCGCGGGGCATTGGTGGGAGCACAACCGCAACCGCGCGATCGTCGCCCTCGGTCTGGCGATCCCCTTCGTGATCTGGCTTTGGACCAGCTTTCCCGAACAGGCGCCGACCTCCCTGTGGCACGCGATCGAGGAGTACGTCTCGTTCTTCTCGCTTCTAGGCGCGCTCTACATCATCAGCGGCGGCATCTACGTGCGCGGTTCGCTCAACGGGACCCCGGGATCGAACGCGGTCATGCTGGGCATAGGCGCCGTGCTGGCCAACCTGATCGGAACCACGGGCGCCTCGATGGTGCTCATCCGCCCGTTCCTGCGCGCCAACAAGTCCCGCCAGAAGCGCGTCCATCAGGTCATCTTCTTCATCTTCATCGTCTCGAACTGCGGCGGCCTGCTGACCCCCTTCGCCGACCCGCCGCTGTTCCTCGGGTTCCTGAAGGGTGTGCCCTTCGAGTGGACGCTCCAGCTCTGGAAGGAGTGGATCATCGTCAACGTGATCCTGATCACGCTGTTCCACTTCGTTGACAGCGCGGTGCTGGCCAAGGAAGACAAGCAGCGCAGCGGATCGCAGCTCGAAGACGCCATGAAGCATGAGCCGGTCGGTCTGGACGGCAAGCTCAACCTGCTGCTGCTCGGCGGCGTGGTCGCGGCGATCCTCGGCAAGGCGCAAGGCTGGCTCAACGGAGGGACGCCCTGGCCCTTTGGGATTCAGGAAGGCCTGATGGCCGCCTGCGGCATCGGGGGTTTCCTGATCACCAGCCCGAGCATCCGCAAGGCGAATGCCTTCACTTTCGGCCCGATCGTCGAGGTTGCGATCCTGTTCGGCGGCATCTTCCTCACCATGATCGCACCGATGCAGATTCTGAATGCGCGCGGCGGCGAGCTCGGCATCGCGCATCCCTGGCAGTACTTCTGGGCCACGGGGATGCTCTCCTCGTTCCTCGACAACGCGCCAACCTATCTGACTTTCGCCGCGGTGGCCGCGGGACAGGCCGGCATCTCCCTGGAAGGGCAGTACCTCGCCACCTTCCTTCAGGGAGCCGGCGAAAACGCGACCATCTTGATGGCGATCTCCTGCGGCGCGGTGATGATGGGCGCCAATACCTACATCGGCAACGGACCGAACTTCATGGTGAAAGCCATTGCCGAGGAAAACGGCGTCAAGATGCCCAGCTTCTTCGGCTACATGCTGTGGTCGGTGGGCATCCTGATCCCGATCTTCATCGTGCTCACGTTCGTCTTCTTCTGATCGCGGAAAGGCGCTCCAGCAGCCGGCGCAGGAAGCTCGGCTGCCGGACCCCTTCCAGCTGCAGCGCTTCGAAGGCGGCGCGCATCGAGGCCAGCTCGCCCGAGTCGAGCCGCAGCTCACCCCCGCGCGCATTCTCCAGCACCTGCTCGGGAGTGCGCGCGCCCACGATGGCGCAGGTGACTCCGGGCTGGGCGACGGTCCAGGCGATCACGACCTGCGCCGGCGTTGCCGCATGCCGCTCGGCGATCGGCCGCACCACGCGATCGAGCAGTTGCAGGACGCGCAGGCGGTTCGTCGGCGTGAAGGTGGGACGCTTGCGGCGGGCGTCCGTCTCCGAGAAGGCGCGCTCAGGGGTGACCTTGCCGGTCAGCAGTCCCTGCTCCAACGGGGAGTACACCAGCGTTCCCACGCCGTGACGCAGGGCCCAAGGAAGCAGCTTGCGCTCGGCCTCGCGCGCGACGAGCGAATACTTGGGCTGTTCGCTGGCAAGCGGAATGGAACCGAGGGCCTTCCGCGCCTCGATCAGCATTTCCACGCTGAAATTCGAGACTCCGATCGCGCGCACCTTGCCGGCACGATGGAGATTCGCCAGCGCCTGCATGGTGTCGGCGATCCGCGTCGTGGCATCGCGACGGTGCACCTGAATGAGATCGATGCGATCCGTTCGCAGGCGCTTGAGGCTGTCCTCCACCTCGCGCACAACGGCCCAGGGCCGCGAGTTGCGGTACACGCGCAGCGGTTGACCGGCATTGCCGACGGTCTCGAAAGCGAACTCGCCGCGGGTGTCGTTCCAGTTGAAGCCGACCTTGGTGAACAGCAGCACCGAGTCCCGGCGGCCGGCCACCGCCCGCCCGATGACCTGTTCGGAATGGCCGAAGCCATACACAGGTGCCGTGTCGATGGCATTCATCCCGCAGTCGATGGCCTGGTGGATGGCCCGCTCCGCCAGCGCGTCATCGCTGCCCCCCCACTGCCAGCCGCCGATCGCCCAAGCTCCCAAGACCACCACGGGCACTTCGAGGCCGCTCTCGCCCAGTTTGCGACGCTGCATCCCGTCTGTCTCAGCGCACCAGATGCGCGGGCATGCCCTCGCGCAGCAGGTGCAGCCTGTAGTTGCCGCCGCCCGCGGGCTTGCCTTTGGAAGCCGTTTCGACATGTCCGTCGCGGGCATCCAGAATCAGCACCTGCCCCTCCCCCAGCGCTTCGATGCTGCGCCCCTGCACGATCGCAGCCGTGCGCTCGTCGACGCCGATGCCAACGAGCTTGGGATGGTCCATCACGCAGGACAAAAGGCGATGGAAGCGGCGACGGCGTAGAAAGTGCTGATCGACGACGGCCCAGTCCACCATCCCGAGCCCTTGCTTGGTCTCCACCGTCTGCGAGCGCACGAAATTGAGCCCGCTGTCCTGCTCATCGCTGCCCTCGATCTCGCCGGTGATCATCACCTCCGACATCACGGCCGCGCCGGCGCTGGTTCCGCCGACCACGGCGCCCTCGCCGTGGCGCCTGCGAATCGCTTCGGGAAGATTGGGACCCAGAGCGTCCATCAGCCGCGTCTGCACGCCTCCCGGGAACCAGATCAGGTCGGCCTCGGCGATCAGTTGCAGCGCCTCCGCTTCCTTGGAGGGATCGCCCACGACGGCGCTGCCGGCGCCGCGCTCTTTCCACATCTCGCACACTTCCGGACCGGTCTCGGCCAGCTCGGAGGCCTGTGGAAACACCACGACCTTGGCACCCGGTCCTCCGGCCAGAGCGATCGCGCGCTCCTGAATGGCCTGAGTGGTTCCTCCGCCGCCGACGATCACCAGCCAGCCTTCCCGGTTTCCGGTGGACGAGCACGAACCGAACCAGAGGCCAAGGAGCAGGCACAACATGCGCGAAAAGCGTGTTTCCATGGACTGCGATGCTAACCGCCGCCAGCGTATGCTGCTCGAGTCGGATGGAATCCCCGTCACGCAAGGACTGGATGATCGCGGCGGGCATTGCCGCGCTGGCATGGATCGTGCGCTGGCTTTACCTGCAAGGCGCCGCAGCAGTGCCGATGTTCGATGCGTTGATCGAGGATGGCCAGTCCTACGGGGAATGGTCGGATCGGCTGGCGGCGGGAGACTGGATCGGCAAGGAGATCTTCTATCAGGCTCCGCTGTATCCCTATTTTCTCGGAGTGGTGAAGAGCTGGCTGGGCGACAGCCTCGAGACGATTCGCCTCGTGCAGATCACGCTCGGGTCCCTGGCCTGCGCGCTGCTCTTCGCCGCGGGCCGGATCGCCTTCGATCGGCGCGCGGGCATCGCCGCGGGGATCCTGCTGGCGCTCTATCCTTCGGCGATCTTCTTCGACGCCTGCATCCAGAAAGCCAATCTGGGGCTCGTGTGGGGCTGCGCGCTGCTGCTGGTGATCGCGCTGCTCCAACGGGAACGCACAGCGCTGCGCTGGCTGGCGCTGGGCGTGCTGCTCGGCCTGATGATGCTGACGCGCGAGGAATCGATCCTCCTGATCCCGGTGCTGGCCGGCTGGGGCTGGTTCGCAGTGCGCGAGCGCAGGCTGACACACGGTCTGGCCTGGCTGGGCGGACTGGCGCTGGTGCTGGCACCCGTGGTCTGGCGCAACCACGCGGTCGGCGGTCAGTGGGTGCTGACGACTTCACAGGCCGGATCGAACTTCTACATCGGCAACGGACCGCAGGCCAACGGAACCTATGTGCCCCTCAAGCCTGGCCGCAGCAACGTGGCTTACGAGCGGCGCGATGCGATCGACCTTGCCGAAGCGGAATCGGGGCGCAAGCTGACCCCCAAGGAAGTCTCGAGCTTCTGGTTCGACAGGAGTTTCTCGTGGATCCGCGAAAATCCGGGCGACTGGCTCGTTCTGATGGGCCGCAAGTTCGTCTTGCTGCTCAACGCCTACGAGATGCCGGATGCCGAGGACATCTACTTCTACGAGCGCCACGTCCCGCTCCTGCGCGCGCTCAACTGGATCCTTCCGTTCGGAGTGCTGACCAGTCTTGGGATCGCGGGATTGTGGACGCAGCGGCGCCGGTGGCGGGAACTCTCCGGCCTGCTGCTCGTACTCGCCGTCGCGGCTGCGGGCGTGCTCGCGTTCTATGTCTTCGCCCGCTATCGCTACACGCTCATTCCGGGCCTCACGCTGTTTGCGGGAGCGTTCCTCGCGGATTTGCTGCAGACCGAGAAGCGTCGCGAGCCTGGCCGCTGGATCGCGCTGGTGCTGGCTGCGGTGGCCGTCAACTGGCCGATCCACTCGCGCGATTTTCAACTTCCGCAGGCTTACTCGAACGCGGCCATCACGCTCGAGAATCGCGGACGCAGGCCCGAAGCGGTGGAGTACCTGCGCAAGGCTCGCGATCTGGCCCCGAACAATCCGCAGATCCTCGGAAACCTCGGCTTGATGCTCGAGCGCTCGGGAGAGTACGCGGAAGCGGAAGAGTGCTACCGGCGGGCCATCGAGCTGCGCAGACTGCACGTCTACGATTATCTGCGGCTCGCGAATCTGCTCGCCGGCCGCGGGCGCTCCGAGGAGGCGCTCGGGCTGCTGCGCACGGCCGAAACCCTGGCCTCCAACGACGCCGTGGCGTGGCGTGACATGGGCACGGTCCAGCTCCAGCTGCGCCGCTACGCGGATGCCCTGCGATGCCAGGAACGGAGCTTGTCGTTGCGGCCAGAGCAGACCGAACCCCGTCTGCGGCTCGTGTGGATCCTCGCCGCCGCGCCGGTGGCCGAGCTGCGCGATGGCGCACGCGCGCTGCGCCTCTCGGACGAGCTGCTGCAGTCGGGACGCAAGGATCTCGGCGTGCTGGAGGCGCGAGCTGCGGCACTGGCGGAACTCGGCCGCTTCGAGGAGGCCTTGGCAGTGATGAGCCAGGTTGAAGCCGCCGGACAGGGTCTGCCCGCGGGGCATGCCGACCGGCGTGCGCTCTATTCCGCGCGCCAGCCCATGCGCCTGCCTTGAGGCGGCTGCGTGCTATTCTCTTGCCCTCATGCCGATCGGCAAGCTCCCCATTCTGGCGCGCAGTGCGACGCACTTCGAAATCGAGGGCCGCGAGCACATCATGTTCGCGGGCTGCGACTATCTGGGCCTTTCCCACCATCCGCTGCTCGTCGAGGCGCTGATCCGCGGAGCACGCCAGCACGGCATTTCAAGTTCCGGTTCGCGCACGACGAGCGGAAACCGCGCGATCTACGACGCGCTGGAGAGCGCGCTGGCGGGTTTTCTGGGCACGGAAGACGCCGTGATCGCCGCCGACGGCTACATCGCGAACCTCCTGGCCGCGCAGGCCATGCAGAAGCGCTGCTCGATCGCGCTGGTCGATGCCGATGCGCATGTTTCGGTCGCGGATGCCGTGCAGGCGACCCGCATGCGCCCGCGCAGCTTCCGGGATCTGCCGCATGCGCGCACGATCGTGCACTCCAACCCCAACGAGGATGTTCTGATCGCCACGGACGGGCTCTACCCGGCCGCCTGCAAGATCCCGCGGGCAGGCGAGCTTCTGGAACTGCTCCCAAAGGGACGCGGTGCGCTGCTGATCGATGACTGCCATGCGTTTGGCGTGCTCGGTGAGCGCGGGCGCGGTTCGCTGGAGTACCACTCGCTGTCCGACCCTCGCGTGCTCATCAGCGGGACCTTCTCCAAGGCCATCGGCTGCCATGGCGGCTTCGTCGCCGGAAGCCGGGCGCAGATCGAGGCCCTGCGTCTGCATGCGCATGCCTATGTGGGCTCGACGGCCTTCCCGGCGGCCATCGCCGAAGCCGTGCTGGCCGCTCTCAAGCTGCTCGATTCGGCCGACTCACCGCTGCCGCGCCTGCGCACCAACCTCCAGCGCGTGCGGCGGAATCTGGCGGAGCTGGGCCTGACACCGCACGAGCATCCCATCCCGGTGTTCGCGCTGAAACTCGGCTCCCTTCAGCGCATGCGCGCGCTGCACGAACATCTGTACGCGGCAGGCCTGTTCATCCCGCTGGTTGAGTATCCCGACGGTCAGGGCGCGTACCTGCGCCTCGCCCTGTGCGCTGCCCACACCGAAGCACAGCTGCAGCGGCTGCACGAGGGCATGCAGCGCGCACTCGCTGACTGCCGATGAAGCCGCGAATCCTGCCCGACGAACTGCTGCGCGAGCTGGCCGCCAAGCACGGTACGCCTTTGTTCGTCTACAGCGGCGCCGTCATTCGGGAGCGGGTTCGGGAGCTGGCGGGTTTCGATCGCATCCGCTACGCCCAGAAGGCCAACGCCTATCCTCCGATCCTGCGGCTCCTGCGCTCGCTCGGGGTGGTCGTGGACGCGGTCTCGGCCGGCGAGCTCCGTCAGGCACTGGAGGCCGGCTACGCGCCCGATGACATCGTCTACACGGCGGACCTTTTCGATCGCCGTGCGCTCGAAGCGCTGAGGTCGCATCCCGTTCCGGTCAATCTGGGATCCGATTTCATGATCGAGCAGTACGCGGCGTTGCGGGAGAGCAGCGGGGGGCCAAGCTCGATTCTCCTGCGCATCAATCCGGGCTTCGGCCACGGACATGCACGCAAGGTCAACACCGGCGGCGAAACCTCGAAACACGGCATCTGGCACGAGCAATTGACCGATTGCATCCGGCGTGCCGCTCACTTGGGCCTGCACGTTCACGGCATCCATCTGCACATCGGCTCAGGGACCGATTTCGAACATCTGGTTCGCGTCTGCGCCGCCATGGAGAAGTTGTGCGCGCAAGCCAGCGACTGCGGTGCACGCATCGAGGTGATCTCGGCTGGCGGAGGCCTGCCCATCCCCTACCGCGAAGGCGAGCCGCGCCTGGATGTCCAGCGCTACCGCGCGGCATGGCTCGAGACGCGCCAGCGGATCGCCGCGCGGGTCGGAAATGCGGTTTCGCTGGAGGTCGAACCCGGACGCTACCTCGTCGCGGAGTGCGGTCTGCTGCTCACGGAGGTGCGCGGCACCAAGCGTTCCGGTTCGTATCGCTACGCGATCGTCGACGCGGGCTTTCACAATCTGATCCGTCCTGCGATGTACGGTGCCTACCACCAGATCACGGCACTGGGACAGACGGGACAAAGCGCAACCAGCCCTCAGGTGGTGGCCGGTCCTCTGTGCGAGTCGGGCGATGTGTTCACGGTCGACTCACTGGGCCATCTCTTGCCGCAGGCCCTGCCGGAACTCGGCTGCGGTGATCTGTTGTGCATCCACGATGCCGGCGCTTACGGTGCGAGCATGTCCTCGACATACAACGCGCAGCCGCTGGCCCTGGAAGTGCTCGTCGATCCCTAGGCGAGATCGAAGTACAGGATCTCCGCCTCGCGGGCGCCGCGGAACTGGATCTCGCGCTCACCCTCGATGCACAGCGCATCGCCGGCGCTCAGCATGGTGCCCTGCACCTCGATGCTGCCGCGCGCGCACTGGATCCAGGCTCCGCGTCCGCTTCCCAGCTCGCGCATGCGCAGCCGGTCGTCATCAGCCTTCAAGGCCCACACGCACGCATCCTGATGAATCGTGATCGATCCCTCGGCTCCTGTTCCCGAAGCCAGGAGTACCCAGTCGTTCCGCGCGAGCGCGAGCCTGAAATCGCGCTGTTCATGGCGCGGAGCGCGGGCGGGACCGTCCGGCAGGATCCAGATCTGCAGCAAGTGCACGCCGGCGGTGTTCGAGTGGTTGAACTCGCTGTGCCGGACGCCGGTGCCCGCACACATGTACTGCAGCTCTCCGACCCGGATCACGGACCCGTTGCCGAGGCTGTCGCGGTGCTCGAGCTCCCCAGCCAGCATCCAGGTCAGGATCTCCATGTCGCGGTGGGCATGCATCGGAAAACCCGCTCCGGGCGCCACGCGATCCTCGTTGATCACGCGCAGCGAGCGAAAACCCATGTGGCGCGGGTCAAAGTACTCGGCGAAGGAGAAGCTGTGCAGCGCCTTCAACCAACCGTGATCGGCCCCTCCCCGCGACTCGCTCTTGCGCAGTGTCTTCATGGCGTCGATCATGGATCCTAGCCCACCAGCCATGCTCCTGCTCCTGATCGGCCTCGCGATCGGCCCCCGGCCGGACAAGCTCGCCTCCTCTGCAATGCTCGAGGCGCGCATGCGCGCCCATTCCCCCGCGTTCGCCGAGAGGCTCGGGCGCGCCGAGGAGCTTCGTTTGCAGGTGCTGTTGAGCTTCGAAAGAGCCGGGAAGCCCGTCCGCCATGGCTACCGCGTCGATGCGGAGTACTTCTATCCGGCCAGCGCAATCAAGCTGTGCGCGGCGATCGCCGCGCTGGAGAAATTCGACGAGCTCCGCAGGCAGCATGCGGAGTTGGCGCTCGACACACCGCTGGTTTTCGAGCCCTGCTTCGCGGACTCGGTGCGCTTCGACCTCGACCCGAGCAACCGCGAGGGCGGCAGGCCGACGCTGCGCCACGAGATCCGCAAGCTGTGCCTCGTCAGCGACAACCCGGCCTTCAACCATCTCTACGAGTTCGTGGGCCAGCAGGAACTCAACCGACGCATGTGGGACGGCGGCCTAGCTTCGGTGAGAATCCTGCATCGCCTGTCCGAGTCGCGCACGCTGGAGGAGAATCGCTCGACCCCCGAAGTGCGTTTCCTGCTCGGTGAGGAGCGCTCCGTGATCCTTCCCGCCCGGCGGGGCGAGCCGCTGCCGGACAACCGCGGGATCGCTGGGCTGGAAATCGGCCAGGCTTGGATGCGCGGCGATCAGCGCGTCGAGGAGCCGATGTCATTTCGCGAGAAGAATCGCATCTCGCTCGTTGACCTGCAGGGCATGCTGCAGCGGCTGTTCGTGTCGAAGGGTTTTCGCATCGACGACGCCTCGCGCTCCCTGCTACTGGAGGCGATGACGCAGTACCCGGCGGATTCCCCCAATCCGCAGTACGCGCGCGCCGAGTACCCCGATGAGTGGGGCAAGCCGTTTCTGCCCGGTCTGGAGCGCATCTTCCCGAAGGAGGAGTGGAAGATCGCCAACAAGATCGGCGTTGCCTACGGGTTTACCGTCGACAACGCCTGGATCGTGAACGAGAAGCGCAAGCTGAGCTTCTTCCTGACCGCAGTCGTGTACACCAACGCGGATGGCGTGCTGAACGACAACCGCTACGAATACAGGACCGTCGCCAAGCCGCTGTTCGCGGATCTGGCGGAAGTGGCCGCGCAGCTGGTCCTTGGCGACCAGCCGCGCTAGCGATCAGTAGTCCCGGCCCGCTGCGGCTCCGGAGCGCGAAAGCTCCTGCAGGTAGGGCATCATCGCCTTGCGGCGCGTCTGGCGCGCCTCGCGAGCGGCCTCGGACTGATCGTCCAGGGTCGTGTTGGGCGAATCGAAGAGCGAGGAGTACGCGAAGATCGCGTAGCCGCGGAATCCGCGCAGCGAAGCCTCCAGCTGGTTCGCGGACAGCTGGACGTTGTTTTCCACCTCGACTCCCATCACGACCGGCACATCCTTCGCCACCGGACGCCAGGCGGCCAGGCGCTCGTTGAAGGTGCTGCGATCCTGGGAGTAGTTCATGGGATAGACCGCATCGAGCAGGCCCATGTCGATCCAGGTGCTGACGTCCTGGAAATGCTCGCGCTTGGCTTTCTCGGGCACCGGCCCGACGGCCGCCGAGAGTTCGATGTAGGGCTTGGCGCGATCGATCATGCGGCGCGTGTCACGCACCAGCTTGGTGATCTGCTCCGCGCGCCAGTCATCCCAGGCTTGGGGGTTGGCATCCGGAGTGGTGTTGGTCTCGGCCCTGAACAGGGCCACCGTCTCGCGATCGCGGGGGTAGTCGGCACCCGCCTTGGTGACGCCCTTGATCTCGTCGTTGGGCAGGCGGATGTAGTCCAGATGCACGCCATCGATGGGATAGCGGCCCACGATGTCCTCGATCACGTCGACGAGATACTCGCGCACCTCCGGCAGGCATGGGTTGACGCTGACATAGAAGCGGCTGGCAAGCGGCTGGCGCTCGCCCTGCTGGTCGTACCAGAACCACTCCGGCTTCTTGTTGTAGAGCTGCTTGGGGTCGCTCGGCGGCGTGCCACCCCACCAGCCAGGCATCACGTTGACCCAGGCGTGCAGGCGCAGGTCGCGCTTGCGCGCGGCCTCGAGCGCCACGGCCAGCGGATCGAAGCCCGGATCGGCGAAGTTGAACTGCTCCGCCCAAGGCTCATACGAGGAGCGATAGAAGGCGGTCGCGTTGCCGCGCACCTGGAACAGGATCGTGTTGCATCCCGCCAGCTTGCAGGACTCGGCAATGCGCTCGATGTCCTGCGGTGTCTGGTAATCGAAGCGCGTGACCCACATCGCGCGCGTCACGGGACGCGCCTTGGGCAGCGAAACACTCTGGCAGCCGACGCCAATCAGCGCGGCAACGGAGACCAACAAGGCCAGCAACGAACGCAAGGTGTGAGACATGGACTTTCCTGAAACTGTGCACGCGGCTCAGCCGCGCATTCCCCCCTGATCCGCGCGGTGGCGCGCAAACCAGCAGCAGAGCGCGAAAAAGGCCGCGCCGCTGAGCGGAACATACCAAGCTCCAGAGAGCGGAAGCCAGTTCCATCCCTCGTCGTGGAAGGGGTTCTTCGCCACCGCGACCAGACGGTGACGGGTGAGCCAGTCGATGCTGACCAGCAGTCCCGTGACCAGCAGCAGGTCGATCGACGCTGCCAGGCGTCGCCGATGTCCGAAGAACTCGATCAGCGCACGGGAGCCGAGCCAGGCCAGACCGCCCGCCAACAGGAACGCTCGCAGCCAGCCCTCGGCTCCACCGTGCAGCGCCAAGGCCAGCGCGCTCGTCAGCGCCAAGGCCCAGACCCAATCGCTCGTCCTCACCTGCACGCCGACCCACTGGAGCATCCACCACGCTCCGACGACACCCCACGCCACTCGCGCCGCGAGCAGACCCTGCTCGAGCGGCAGGTTGGAAAAGTGCACCAGCGCGATCAAGGCACCCGCCAGCATCAGCTGACGCACCCGCTGCAGCCGGCCGGTGCCGTGCCCCAGCCAGGCGCGGACGCCCTGAAGCGCGAGCGCCAAAAGCCCCAGCCCCAAAGCCCACACTGCCGCGGGACTGGCCACGGCTTGCATGCGCGCCAGCCAGGCCTGCGACCCATCCGCCAGCGGCTCGCGCTCCTGCCAGGCGAACAACGCCACGCCGATCAGCACGAGCCCGGCCAGGGGAAGCAAGTACAGGAGCGACCACCACAGGGTTCGGCGAGCGTCCGCGAGGGTCGGCCCCGACCAAGTCAGACGTTCCCGCACCAGTGGATCGATGCCCAGCAACACGAGCGCGTGGAGGCTGCCCAAACACAGGCCGGAGAACAGCGAGGAGGGGCTGGCTGCATCCAGCTGGAGGTTGAGGGGCAGGTGCTTGCGGGCACCGACGAATACACGCCCATATGTATCCCAACCATCCTTCAAATGAACACCAAGATCCCAGAAGGACCACACCAAGCCCACCAGCACAGGCAGCGCCAGCAAGCCCTCGACCCAGCGCCAGCGCCCGGACAGGGCCCAGCCCAGCACCACCACGGCCAGCGTCAGCGCCAGCACGGGCCAGCCCAACAGGGCGCAGGCCGCCGACAGCAGCAGCGCGGTGCGCGCGATCAGTCCCGCACCCGCGCCCAAGCTCCAGACCCACTCGCTCGGCCGCGGCAGCGCTGCTTCACGGGGCAACAGCCAGCGCGCGACGATCCAGCGACCCAGGACCGCGCCCGCCAGCGTGGAAACAAGGATCGAAAGCCCCTGACCGGGCTGCATGACGAGCAAGGGCACGCTCAAGACCCCGAGCGTCGCCAACTCCAGCAGTGCGATGCTCAGCGCCGCGTTCATCGATGCTCCAGGGCGTGAGCGGCGGCTCCCAGCGCGGGTGCCACCCGCAGCGTCGAAGCGACCAGCAGATCGGGGCGCAGCGAAGCACCCGACACATAGTGCCCTGCCCAGCTCGGATCGGCCTGCTCCTCGACCAGGCGGGTGAGCGTGCGCTCGGCGGGCGTTTTCAGGAAGGGAGCGAGATCCGGATGGCTCATCAGCAGTCCTAGCCGCTGACCGATCACGATCCGCTCCAGCATCGTGCGGGGAGCCAGAGCCGCGATCCGCAGCCAGCACAGTTGCGCGAGAGCCACAGCCGCCGTCGCCAACACGTGTTCCGCATCGGGATCCCCTTCGAGCGCGCGCTGCTCGGGATAGGCACCCTCTTCCAGCGGCAGTGCGCGGTTGGTGCGCTGGGCGTAGCTCGCGTTGATGCCGCGCGCGCTGAGCTGGTCCTCGCAGGAGATTCCGGGCACGAATTCGAGCTGCCAGGCCTTCGGCAGACCGAGTGCGTCGATCGAAACGATCCTCCCGTCCAGCTGGAAGCACTCGGCGATGCCCGTGCCGCCGCCGATGTAGTAGGCATTGGCCGTGTCGGCGAGCTGCCCGTCGACGGCCAGAAGTTCTCCGCGCCCGCACGCCTCCCCATCGGAGATCAGCGCTGGAATCGGGGCCACGAGTTCAAGTCCGCGTTCGGTGAGGCCGCGCTCGATGGCATCCAGAAAGTCGGGAATGCGCGGGCCGTTGCGCATCACCACGATCCCGCGGCCATCCGCCGACTTGATGCCCGGCATGCAGATGCCCACCCGCAGGCGCCGCTTGCCCGCATCCTCGGCCACCAGCTGGATCGCCCGCAGACAGGCATCGATCCAGGCCGCCGCCTGGCGACTCTCCGTCGGAGTGGGCCGAGGCTGCTCGCGCTCGGCCAGCTGAGTCTTCATCTGGATCGGCCGGAACCCGCGCACGCGCTCGTAGATCAGCGAGGCGTTGGCGAGTCCCAGCTCGAGCCGGATCCCCCCGGCCTGTTCCGCCGGCCGGACTTCATGCGCCTTGACCTCACTGGCACCGCCATCGAGGCCCACCAGCAGCTCCTCAGCGGCTCCGCGGAGCTTCTTGCGGGGGATCTTGGGCATGGGGTCGTGCGACTCGAGCGGGTCGAATGGTCTCGACCCACCGAGACTGACCCTGTTGCCGGGACTTTTCAAGGTCTAAGTCATTGACCGCCAAGCCGTTGGGCGCGTGCGAGCATCCGAGCCGGCGAAGGCGCCCCAAGCCTATGGCAAACATAGGTTTAGGTCAGAAGAACCACGCTCGGGGAGCCGTCTCGGTTCCGGTCGCGCGGCTCGGACGCGGCCAGCCAGCGCTTCAGGTGCCGAGGCCTGCGGCGCTCTCCGGATCGAGCAGGAAGCGAAGGTCGGGATGACCCGCGAGCAGGCTTGCGGGCACCGCTTCGCTCGCTTCGCCCAGCACCGCCCGCCTCACGATCTCCGCCTTGCCCGGGCCGAAGGCCAGCACGCGGATCGTGCGGGCCTCCAAAATCGTGCCGATGCCCATCGTGATCGCCCGGCGGGGCACGTTCCGTTCCCCGCCGAAGGTCTTGGCGGCATCCGCGATGGTCGTCGCTTCCAACTCGACCAGCCTGGTGCGGCTGGTGCGCGGCGAGCCGGGCTCGTTGAAGCCGATGTGTCCGTTGCGCCCGATGCCCAGCACCATCAGGTCGATGCCGCCGGATCGGGCGATCAGGGCTTCGAAGCGCTGCGCTTCCGCGGCGGCGGCCTCGATGTCCACCGGCCGGGGAAGGTGTCGGCGCGCCTCGGGCAAATCGACGTGCGCGAGCAGGCGCTCCCGCATCCAGACCGCGAAGCTGCGCGGATCCTCGGGCTCGAGGCCGAGGTATTCGTCGAGATTGAAGCTCGTCGCTCCGGCGAAGCTGAGTTGCCCGGCGCGGTGCCGGCGGATGAGCTCCTCATACAGGGGGATCGGCGTGTTGCCGGTGGGCAGCCCCAGCACCAGCGCGGGATTGGCCGCCAGCCGGGAGCGGATCTCCTCTGCCAAAGACAGGGAAGCCGCCTGAGCGGAAGGATGGATCTCGCAGGGAATGCGCGCGCGCAGGCTGGAACTCACTGCGGACAGTGTGACGGATCCCGCTCCCGCGGGGAAGCTCCTAGCCAAAGCGACCCGTCACGTAGTCTTCCGTCTCCTTGAGGTGCGGGACGCGGAAGATGTCCGCCGTGGGTCCGTACTCCACCAGCCGGCCCAGATACATGAACGCCGTGTAGTCGCTGGCCCGCGAGGCCTGCTGCATGTTGTGCGTCACCATCAGGATCGAATAGTTGCCCTTCAGCTCCTCGATCAGATCCTCGATCTTGCCCGTCGCGATCGGATCGAGCGCCGAGCAGGGCTCGTCCAGCAGCAGCACCTCGGGCTCGGCCGCGATCGCACGAGCGATGCACAGGCGCTGCTGCTGTCCACCGGAGAGCTGCAGCGCGCTGTCGTTGAGCCGGTCCTTGACCTCCTCCCACAGGCCCGCGCCCTGGAGGCTGCGCTCGCAGGTTTCCTCGAGCACCCGGCGATCGCGCTCGCCGTCGATGCGCAGCGAGTAGACGACGTTCTCGAAGATCGACATCGGGAAGGGGTTGGGCTTCTGGAACACCATGCCGATGCGCTTGCGCAGTTCGATGACGTCGACACCGGGCCCGTAGATCGAGTCGCCGCTCAACAGCATGTCTCCGTCGATGCGCACGCCGTCGACGAGATCGTTGAGGCGATTGACCGACCGCAGCAGCGTGGATTTGCCGCAACCCGAAGGTCCGATGAGCGCCGTCACCTTGCCGTGCGGGATCGGCATGCGGATGTTCCAGAGGGCCTGCTTGGCTCCGTACCAGAGCTGGAAGCCGCGCACTTCGAGCACGTGCTTCTCGCGTTCGAGCACGGCGTGCATCTCGGTGCGGAAAGCCTGCCCATTGGCGATGGCATCCTGGACGCGTCCATCGATCGGGCCGGAGCGCAGCTCGGAAGTCTGGGATGTGGGGCTCATACGTGTGTGGATTGGAAGCGGCGACGCAGACGACCGCGCACCACGATGGCGGTCACGTTGAGGATCACGATCACGCCGATCAGCAGGAGCGTGGTGGTGTAGACCATGGGCTTGGCCGCCTCGCTGTTCTGGCTCTGGAAGCCCAGATCATAGATGTGGAAGCCCAGATGCAGAAAGCTGCGCTCGGGGTGGATGTAGGGAAAGTGCAGATCGAGCGGCAGTTCGGGCGCGAGTTTCGCGGCGCCCACGAGCATCAGCGGCGCGACCTCGCCCGCGCCGCGCGCGATGGCGAGGATCATGCCCGTCATGATGCCGGGCATGGCGCGCGGCAGCACGATGCGGCGGATGGTCTGCCACTTCGAAGCTCCGCAGGCGTAGGAACCCTCGCGCATCGAGCCCGGCACGGCCGAAAGCGCCTCCTCGGTGGCGACGATCACGACCGGCAGCGTCAGCAGCGCGAGAGTGAGGGAGGCCCAGAGCATGCCGCCCTTGCCGTAGGTCGGATTGGGCAGCTTTTCGGCGAAGAGCAGCTCGTCGACCGAAGTCCCGATGGCGTAGCAGAAGAAACCGAGGCCGAACACGCCGAAGACGATGCTGGGCACGCCCGCGAGGTTGTTGACCGCGATGCGCACGATGCTGACGAGCAAACCGGGCTTGGCGTATTCGCGCAGGTAGAGTGCCGCGAGTACGCCGAAAGGCACCACCAGCAGCGACATCAGCAGCGTCATCAGCACGGTGCCGAAGATCGCGGGAAACACGCCGCCCTCGCTGTTGGATTCGCGCGGATCGTCGATCAGGAACTCGGCCCAGCGCTCGAAGTAGACGCCTGCGCGGCCGAAGAACGAGAGCTGGTTGGCGGGATAGGCGAGCACGATCTCCGCGATGGGCAGAGCCTTCTCCTGACCATCCGCGGTGAGAAACAGCAGTTGGTGCCGGTCGTTTTCCCGGCGCAGCTCGCGAATCCGGGCTTCGATGGCCCGATACTCGGCCTGCAGGGCGGGCGCGGCCTGTTCGCGCGCGCGCTCGGCCGCTGCGCGCTCGGGCGACTCGGCGCCATGCTCGAGTTCCGCCTTGCGCACGGAGAGTCGGGCGCGCTCCATGCGCGCATTGATGGAGCCGATCTCCTCCTTCTCGAGCTTGCGCGCCTCGTCGAAGCGCTCCAGCGCCGCCGCGTGTTCGTCGGTGAAGCGTCGCCAGGCTTCCTGGGGCGTCTCCGTCACGCGCTGACCGTCGAGCAGGAACGCCGCGGGGTAGCCCTGGAAGCGACCGCCTTCGCGGCGCTCGACCAGCACCGCCCATTCCGGCTCTCTCTGGCTGGCGATCTCGAAATCGCTGAACCATCTGTAGTGCTCGCCCGTGAGCTCGAAGTTCGCCACACGCAGCATCTGGCGTTCGCTGTTGCCGCCCTGCGCGGCGACCCGCCGGCGAGCCGCCTCGCGTTGCGCTTCGGGCAGAGCCTGGAAGATGCGATCCTCGGGCACGTAGCTCTCGACGAGGCTCACCTCGCCCAACCAGCGCATGCCCGACTGCGACTCGATCTCGACCAGCCGCCCGGGAATGAAGGTGCCGAAGCCCTGGAACAGCACGAAGCTCAGCAAGCCGACGATCATCAGCAGGGCTGTGGCCATCGCGCCCCCCGTGAGCCACAGCAGCGGCTCGCCATGCGCGGACAGCGCCGTGCGCTGGCGCTCGCGGCGCTCGCGGCGCGTCGGCTTGGTCTCGACGCCCGCGCTCACAGCTGCACCGAACGCTTTCGGAAGCGCTGGCGAACGATCTCGGCCAGCGTGTTGAACACGAAGGTCAGGGCGAACAGGCACAAGGCCGCGAGGAACAGCGTGCGGTAGTGCGTGCTGTTCTTGACCGCTTCGGGCAGCTCGACGGCGATGTTCGCCGAGAGCGTCCGGAAGCCGTTGAAGACGTTCCAGCTCATCACAGGCGTGTTGCCCGTCGCCATGAGCACGATCATCGTCTCGCCCACCGCGCGACCCGTGCCGATCATCAGCGCCGAGAAGATACCGCTCATGGCGGTTGGAACCACGACCCGGATGGCGGTCTGCCACTGCGTCGCCCCTGCTCCCAGCGAGGCGTGGCGCAAGTGCGCCGGCACGCTGGAGATGGCATCCTCGGCCAGCGTGTAGATGATCGGAATGATCGCAAAGCCCATCACGAAGCCCACGATGAGCGCGTTGCGCTGCACGTAGGTGTCGAGCACGCCGCCGCGCGGGTCGAAGCCCAGCCCGTCGAGCGAGGCACCGATCACGAAAGCAACCGCGATGGTGCCGGCGACAAGACCGAGGAAGACGAACAAGTCCTGCCGGGCAGCGCGCGCATGGCCGCCCCGTGACGCGCGAGCGCGCAGCCAGGGCCCCAAGTTGCGGGTCACGAGCGCGGCCGCCAGCACGCCTGAGAGCGGCAGCAGCAGGAAAACCCAGCCGCCCGTTCCGCTGCCGATGCGGCCATCGAGCCAGGCCTTGAGATCGCCGGCGAACAGCACGGCCTCGAAGGCCGGACCGAGCACGATCGCGAGCAGGACGCCGATGGGGATCATCAGCACCATCGCCAGCATGCGCGGAATGCCGCTCCAGAGCAGGGCCCGCTCGCGCGGCAGCAACTGCCAGCAGTAGGCACCAAAAAACAGCATGAAGGGCACCGTCACGAAGACCGTCAGGAACTCCGGGACGCTGTCCTGCAGGGCGGGTGCGATCACCAGCGCCGCGATGAAGCCCAGCACCACGCTCGGCAGGCTGGCCATCAGCTCGATGACCGACTTCAGCGGCACGCGCCAGCGGCGCGAGAGGAACTCGCTGGTGAACAGGGCCGCGAGCAGGGCGAGCGGCGCGCCGAAAAGCAGCGAGTAGAAGGTCGCCTTGAGCGTGCCGAAGATCAGCGGGTAGAGACCGAGCTTGGCCTCGAAGTCATCCGTTCCGCTGGAGGATTGCCAGACATGCTCGGGTTTCTCGTAGCCCTCGTACCAGACGGGCAGGAACAGCGCGGCGAGGCCCGCGTCCGGGTGCTTGAGATCGAGCTTGTAGTGCAGGGCACCCGAGGGGAGACGTACCGCGAGCCCATCTTCCTTGGGAGCCAGCGCGAGGGCCTGCGGCTTCACCGCTGCAGGCATGACCGCCTTCATCAGCAGCGTGGCGCTGGTGGCGTGCACCACCTGCACGCTGCCGTCTTCAAAGGCCGCGGCGAAGACGCGGTTGCGCGAAGAGGACGCGATCGAGCGCACCGGCGACGACCCGCTGGCGAACGAGTGGGCGGCGACGAAGCGCACGCCGTCGCCCGTGTTGGCATCGGCGGGCTTGGTGCCAAACCAGCCGCTCAAGCCCCCGCGGTCGTCGCCGACGAGCAGCGTGCCCTGACCGAGCAGCCACTCCAGCGTCGTGAGCCGCGCGCCCGCTGCGCACAGCTCCAGCGTCTCGACCACGCGGGCCTTGTCCGGATCGCGCAGGTCGTAGCGCAGCGCGTGTCCATCCGACCAGGCGAGGATCAGCACATCGCCCGCACCGCTGAGCCGCAGGTGCTGAGGCATTCCGCGGGCCGGGTCGAGTGCGAGCGGCAGTGCGCTTTTCGAGACCTCGCGCACCTGCTCGCCGGTGAGCATGTTCTCGCGGGTCTGGATTTCCTCGTAGATCAGGTTGCCCTGCTCGTCCAGGGCGCAGAAGGCGGTCTTGGAGCCCGGCAGGGTGCGGTCGAGCGCAACGATGGCGGAAGTGCCCGCGGAGACCGGCTCCTGGAGTTCCAGCTGCAGTTGGCCGGCGCGAAAACCGATCGAGCCCAGCCGCACGCTGCCGTCGGCATAGCCCAGCGCCAGCGCACCGTCTTCGGTCGTCATCGCCGCGACGCGCAGTTCGGCAGGTCCCACCGAGTGAGAGCTCACGCGAACCCCGTCGTTCCAGCGGTGCACCTGAACCTCGCCCGCGGCGGTCAGCGACCAGTCGAACTGCTGGTACTCATCGACACCGTACAGCAGGACCCTTTCCGCCGAGCGCGGCTCGGCGGCCTGCCCGCCGCTCCAGTCCGCCGGAGCGAACAAGGGCAGCACCACCCATCCCAGAAAGCCCAGGATGAGCAGTACCGCCGCGATGGTTCCAAAGCCGCCGGCGAAGATCAGGCCCTTCGCCACCTTCTCAGCCACGAAAACGCTGCGCCGCGTGGTGCGCACGCGGCGAGCTCGGGGGCTTTTCGCCCCCGTGGGAGGGCTGGAAGGGAGGGGCGTCACTTCTTGGGGGCGCCCGCCTCAACCGTGGTCGAGGCAAGGCCCAACTTCTTCAGCGTATCTTCCACGATACGGGGGGTCAACGGGTAGTATCCGTCCTTCACCACCACCTCCTGACCACTGCGGCTGAGCATGTAGCGCACAAACTCGCGGCGGAGCGGATCAAGATCGGTAGATGGCTTGTGGTTGATGTACACATAAAGGAAGCGGGCCATCGGGTACGTGCCGTTGTAGCAGTGCTCGAGGTTGGCTGAAACCGGCTCCGACTTGGCGTCCTTGGCCAGCGAGAGCGCGCGCACATCGGCCGTGGCGTAGCCGATGCCCGAGTAGCCGATGGCGAACTTGTCCGACGCGATGCCCTGCACCACCGAGGAGCTGCCCGGCTGCTCCTTGACGGTGTCCTTGAAGTCACCCTTGAACAGGGCGTGCTCCTTGAAGTAACCGTAGGTGCCCGAGGCGGAGTTGCGCCCGTACAAGCTGATCGGCTTGTCCTTCCATTCGCCCGTGAGGCCCAGATCGCCCCAGGTGACGATGTCCTTTTCCAGACCGCCCTTGCGGCTCTTGGAGAAGATCGCGTCCACCTGCTGGAGAGTCAGGCTCTGGATCGGGTTGTCCTTGTGGACAAACACGCCGAGTGCGTCGATCGCGCTGGGGACGGCGGTCGGCTTGTAGCCGAAGGCCTTCTCGAAGTCGTCGATCTCCTTGTCCTTCATGGGGCGGCTCATCGGGCCGAAGTTGGCCTGGCCGCTGATCAGCGCCGGGGGAGCGGTCGTCGAACCCTTGCCCTCGACCTCGACCGTGACGCTGGGGTACTGCTTCTTGAAGCCTTCGGCCCACAGGGCCATCAGGTTGTTCATCGTGTCCGAACCGACGCTCTTGATGGCGCCGCTGACACCTTCCACCGGCTTGTAGGCCGGGATCTTCTCGTCCACCTTGACGGCCTGAGCCAAGAGAACGGGCGCCAGCAGCACAGCGGCGCCGAGTGCAATCAGTTGCTTCATGTGTGGTCTCCTTGGCTGGCAGCAGATCCCGCTTCCGTGAAGGGATCATAAAGAAGGGCAAAAATCTGCCCCCTCGGCAGGCCGGCCCCGGGCTCGCCCACCCGGACAAGTGCGTAGGGCACTCGGCCTAGTGCAATTTCCTGTTTACGGAAGGGAACACCGGGCCCAGGCTGAGGACTCGGAAGTACCGCTCGGGTGCTTGCCCGAGCCTCACAGAATCCCTACATTCTTGCCGCTTGTTGGCACGGAGTCGCAAAGGCTCCGCGGCCCCCACAAGCCGGAACGCACTCGGGCACGCCCGGGCTCGCTCCGCCCCCCTCGCGGCAGCACTCACCGTCGATGGCCCAGATCTTCCATCCCAGCACCAACACCCTCTCCAAGGTTTCGATCGTGGCGGGCGCGCTCCTCTCGGGGGGCGTTGCCATGGCACTGACTACGGCCAACCGCTGGCCTTGGATCAACAACCAAAACGTCGCCGTCACCCAGCCGGTGCAGTTCACCCACAGCCACCACGTCGGCGGTCTGGGCATCGACTGCCGCTTCTGCCACACGGCCGTCGAGGAGTCCGCCAACGCGGGCATCCCGCCCGTCAAGCTGTGCATGGGCTGCCACTCGGTGGTCTGGAACGACGCGCCGATCCTCGAGCCGATCCGCACGGCCTATCAGAAGGATGTGCCGGTGCAGTGGACCAAGGTCCACGACCTGCCGGACTTCGCCTATTTCAACCACTCGGTTCACATCAAGAAGGGCATTGGCTGCGAAAGCTGCCACGGCCGCGTGGACCAGATGCCGCTGATGTGGAAGACCGCATCGCTCAACATGGAGTGGTGCCTCGACTGCCACCGCAACCCGGAGAAGTTCGTCCGCCCGCTCGATCAGATCACGACCATGGGCTGGGATCCGATGCACCCGGAGAAGTTCGGTTCCACGCTGCCCCCGATGAGCCAGGAGGAGCTTGGCAAGAAGCTCGTCCAGGAACACAAGATCCAGAGCCTGACCCACTGCTCCACCTGCCACCGATGAGCGAATCCCAGACGACCCAGCCGAACGATCTGCGCACGGACCTGCCTGGCGAGCGCATGTGGCGCAGCCTCAACGAGTACGAGGGCGGCGAGCGCTTCGAGGACCAGCTCAAGCGCGCCTACCCGACCCAGACGCAGAAGGTTTTCGATCCCCCGCAGCGCCGCGAGTTCCTGAAGCTGATGGGCGCCTCGCTGGCGCTGGCCGGCGTGAGCGTCTCGTGCACCAAGCAGCCGGAAGAGAAGATCGTGCCCTGGGCAAAGAGCCCCGAGCAGCTGGTCCCGGGCAAGCCGGTCTATTTCGCGACCACGATGCCGTGGGCGGCGGGCAGCATCGGCCTGCTGATCGAGAGCCACATGGGCCGCCCCACGAAGAGCGAGGGCAACCCGCTGCACCCCTCGAGCCTGGGCGCGAGCGACATCTTCGCGCAGGGCGCCGTGCTCGGCCTCTACGACCCCGACCGCTCGAAGGGCATGCTCTTCAAGGGCCGCGCGACCAACTGGTCGATGCTGGTCGAAACGCTCAAGAATGCACTCGGCGCACAGGGCCCCAAGCAGGGAGCCGGACTGCGCATCCTGTCGCAGGCGATCACCTCTCCGACGCTCGCCGCGCAGCGCGCCGAGCTGCTGGCGAAGTTCCCCAAGGCCGTCTGGTGCCAGTGGCAACCGATCAACCGCGACAACGCCCGCGCGGGCGCCATCGCGGCTCTCGGTCAGGACGTGCGCGTGGCGCCGCGCTTCGCGGACGCCGACGTGGTCGTTTCCCTGGGCGCTGACTTCCTTTCGAGCGCGCCGGAGAACGTGCGCCTGACGCGCGATTTCACGGCCCGGCGCAAGGTGCGCGGCGGCAAGGCTGGCACGCTCAACCGCCTCTACGCGGTCGAACACGAGCCGACCTGCACGGGCGGCATGGCGGATCACCGCCTGACGCTGCGGGCAAGCGAGATCGAAGCCTTGGCGCGCGCGCTGGCCGCCAAACTGGGCGTCACGGTGGAGGGCGACACGGTCAGCGCCGCCACGCAAAAGTGGGTCGACGCGCTCGCCGCCGATCTCAAGGCCCACGAGGGCCGTTCGCTCGTGATCGCGGGCGAGGAACAACCCGCCGCCGTCCACGCCATCGCGCATCTGATCAACGCCAAGCTGGGCAACGCGGGCAAGACGGTCCAGTACCTGCCGCCCGCCGAGTTTGACGGCGTCGACAACCGCGAGTCGATCGGAGCGCTCGCGCGCGAAATGCGCGAGGGCAAGGTCGACGTGCTGGTGATCCTCTCCGGCAACCCCGTGTACGACGCGCCGGTGGATCTCGACTTCGCCGCGGCTCTGGCCAAGGTTCCGCTGCGCGTGCAGCTCTCGCAGTACGACGACGAGACCTCGAACCTGTGCGACTGGCACATCCACGAAACGCACTTCCTCGAGGCTTGGAGCGACGCTCGCTGCGCCGATGGAACGATCGGCATCGTGCAGCCGCTGATCGCGCCCCTGTACGACGGCAAGAGCGCGCATGAACTGCTCAACGCGCTGCTCGAGAAGTCCGGCGTCAGCGCCTACGACACGGTGCGCGCAACCGCCAAGGCGCGCATCGGCGAGGCCGATTTCGAGAAGAAGTGGCGCCGAGCTGTCCACGACGGCCTGTTCGCCGGCACCGCCGCCGCCCCGCTCAACGTCAGCGCCGGCAGCTTCGGCGCGCCGGCGGCTCCCAGAGCCGATGGCATCGAAATCGTCTTCCGCCACGACCAGCATGTGCACGACGGCCGCTTCGCCAACAACGGCTGGCTGCAGGAACAGCCGCGCACGATGACGAAGCTGACGTGGGACAACGTCGCGCTGATCAGCCCCGCCATGGCGTCATCGATGGGCGTCAAGAACGGCGCCGTGGTCGAGATCGACGTCAACGGCCGCAAGCTCAAGGCTCCGGTCTGGGTGCAGCCGGGTCATGCGGACGATTCCGTGACCGTGCAGCTCGGCTTCGGTCGCTCGCGCTGCGGAAAGGTCGCCGACGGCGTTGGCTACAACGCCTACTCCGTGCGCACCAGCAACACGCTCTGCATGGGCTCGGGCGTGAAGCTCGCCAAGACGGGCGAAGAGCACGAGCTCGCCACGACGCAAGAGCACGACAGCATGACCACGAACCTGCCGGAGAACCGGCAGTTCGACATGGCGCCGGTGCGCGTGGCCACGGTCGAGCGCTTCGAGAAGAACCCCAAGCTCGTCGAACACGTCTCGCACTACGGCGACTCCTCGCTGTACCCCGAGTACCGCCAGGGCGAGTACGCCTGGGGCATGGTGATCGACCTCAGCTCCTGCACGGCCTGCGGCGCATGCATCACGGCCTGCTCCGCGGAGAACAACATTCCCGTGGTCGGCAAGAAGGAGGTCAAGCGCGGCCGCGAGATGCACTGGCTGCGCGTCGACCGCTACTTCCAGGGCGACCCCAGGAACCCGGCCATCCATGCCCAGCCGATTCCGTGCATGCAGTGCGAGAACGCGCCTTGCGAGACGGTCTGCCCGGTGGCGGCCACGGTGCACAGCCCCGAGGGCCTCAACGACATGGTCTACAACCGCTGCATCGGCACGCGGTACTGCGCCAACAACTGCCCGTACAAGGTCCGTCGCTTCAACTTCTTCCTCTACTCCGACTACGAGACGGAGTCGCTGAAGATGGGTCGCAACCCCGATGTCTCCGTGCGTTCGCGCGGCGTCATGGAGAAGTGCACCTACTGCGTGCAGCGCATCAACGAGGCCCGCTACGCCGCCAAGCGCGAGTCGCGGCGCATCCGCGAGGGCGAGATCCGCACTGCCTGCCAGTCGGTCTGCCCCGCTGATGCCATCGCCTTCGGCGACCTCAAGGATCCCGAGAGCGCCGTCTCGAAGCTGGCCGCCCAGCCTCAGAACTACGCGCTGCTGGAAGAGCTCAACACGCGCCCGCGTACGACCTTCCTAGCGAAGATCACCAACCCAAACCCCGAGCTGGCCGGCTGATCCGCGCGAGCGGGCCTCAGTCAATCGCCTCGGGTTCTGAAAACCGTCAATCCCAACGCATCGCCTCCTGGGTGCGCCCTTTCGGCGCGTCTCGGGGGTAGTGCCCCACTCTGCAACCGATGAGTCAAAAGACCCACGACATTGAACGCGCCCCCATGATCGGGCCCGGCCACAGCCTGGCTTCGGTCACGGACAAGATCGCGGACATGGTCCTCACCCCCCGCACACCGCTGGGCTGGTGGGCCGCGCTGCTGATCTCGGGATCCCTCGTCGGACTGCTCGGTTTCACGATCGCGAACCTGTTCGTGATCGGTATCGGTCTGTGGGGCCCCAACAACCCCGTGGGCTGGGGCTTCGACATCATCAACTTCGTGTGGTGGATCGGCATCGGCCACGCCGGAACGCTGATCAGCGCCATTCTGCTGCTGCTGCGTCAGGGCTGGCGCACCTCGATCAACCGCGCGGCGGAGGCGATGACGATCTTCGCCGTGATCTGCGCGGGCATGTACCCGCTGATGCACACCGGCCGCCCCTGGCTGGCTTTCTGGATGCTGCCCCTGCCCAACACGATGGGCATGTGGCAGAACTTCCGCAGCCCGCTGATCTGGGACGTGTTCGCGGTTTCGACCTACGCGACGGTCTCGATGGTGTTCTGGTACGTGGGTCTCATCCCGGACCTTGCGACGCTGCGAGATCGCGCCAAGAACATCTGGGTCAAGCGCGCCTACGGCGCGGCCGCCCTGGGCTGGCGCGGCGCGGCTTCGCACTGGGATCGTTACGAGATCGCCTCGCTGCTGCTGGCGGGCTTCTCGACCCCGCTGGTCGTTTCGGTGCACACGGTGGTGTCCTTCGACTTCGCCGCGGGCATCATCCCCGGCTGGCACACCACCATCTTCCCGCCGTACTTCGTGGCGGGCGCCGTGTTTGCGGGCTTCGCGATGGTGCTGACGCTGATGCTGCCGCTGCGAGCTTGGTACAGGCTCGAGGACTTCATCACCGAGCGGCACCTCGACAACATGGGCAAGGTCATGCTGGCGACCGGGCTGATCGTGGCTTACGGCTACGGGGTCGAGCTGTTCATCGCCTGGTACTCCGCCTCGCCCTATGAGCAGTACATGGTGCTGAACCGCCTGCAGGGGCCCTATGCGCTGCAGTACTGGGGCCTGATGCTGTGCAACGTGCTGATCCCGCAGATTCTGTGGTCGAGCAAGGCACGCAAGAACATCTGGGCCCTCTTCTGGGTCTCGATGGTGATCAACGTCGGCATGTGGCTGGAGCGCTTCGTGATCATCGTCATGAGCCTGCACCGCGACTACATCCCCTCTTCGTGGGGCATGTACTCGCCGACCTTCTTCGACTGGAGCATGTTCCTTGGAACCATCGGACTGTTCCTGTTCCTCTTCACGCTCTTCATCCGCTTCCTGCCCTCGATCGCGATCTTCGAGATGCGCCTGATGGTGCCGCCCGGCCCCAATCGGCCCGGCAAGAACAACCATGGTTCGCACTGATCACGGAAGCTGGAGAACACTGACATGAGCAACGCCGCTCCCGCTCAAAATCCCCTGCACGGCCTGATGGCCGAGTTCGATCACGCTGACGACCTGCTCGAGGCCGCCAAGGCCGCGCGCGGGAAGGGCTACACGGTCGTCGAAGGCTACTCGCCGATGCCCGTTCACGGGCTGTCCGAGGTGCTGGGTCAGACCAACATCGTCCCCATGATCACGCTGGGAGGCGCGGTCGCCGGCTTCTTCGTCGGCTTCGGCCTGCAGTTCTGGGTCAACATCATCGAATACCCGCTCAACATCGGCGGCAAGCCCGACTTCAGCTGGCCCGCGTTCATCGTTCCGGCCTACGAGACCACGATTCTCTTCGGCGCCCTCACCGCGGCCTTCGGGATGCTGGTGATGAACGGTCTGCCGCAGCCCTATCACCCGGTCTTCAACGTGCCGCAGTTCAAGGATGCGTCCCGCAACAAGTTCTTCCTCGTGATCGAGAGCACGGACCCCAAGTTCGATCTCGAAAGCACCAGGAGCTTCCTCAACGGTCTGCATCCCCTCTCGGTCGCCGAGGTGCCCAACTGATGTCCACTCATCCCCTTCTCACGCGTCTGGGCCTCGTCGCCGCCGTGCTGTCGAGCGCGCTGCTCGCCGGCGGCTGCCGCCAGGACATGCACGATCAGCCCAAGAAGAAGCCGCAGGCCGCCAGCGCTTTCTTCAAGGACGGCAAGGCTGCGCGCAATCTGGTGCCGGGAACCATCCCGCATGGTCCCAGCGACAGCTACCACAGCAACGACAATCGCTGGCTGCAGGAAGACGAGCACTTCTACGCGGGCAAGATCGGCGGCAAGCCGGCCGACACCTTCCCGATGGAGGTCACCTCGGATCTGATCGCTCGCGGCCAGCAGCGCTTCGCCATCCACTGCATGCCCTGCCACGGCCCGCTTGGCGATGGCAACGGCATGGTCGTGGCGCGCGGCATGAAGCGCCCGACGAGCTACCACATCGAGCGCCTGCAGAACTCGCCTCCGGGCTACTTCTACGACGTGATCACGAATGGTTTCGGGGCCATGTACGACCTCGCGGACCGTGTGAAGCCTGAAGACCGCTGGGCCATCGTCGCCTACGTCCGCGCGCTGCAGATTTCCCAGAACACCAAGCTCGATGACCTCAACAAGGACGAGCAGGAGAAGGTTCGCGCGCCGAAGACGGCGCAGGTCGCCCCCGCCGGGCATGACAAGCCCGCCCACGGCCAGTCGGAGAAGCACTAGAAGATGAGCCAGAACCACGACACGCTCCGTCGCGACCTCGACGGCCTGCAGAAGATGGCGATCGCCATCGGCGTCATCGCCTGCCTTGGCGCGGGCTACGCCTGGACTCAGGATCAGAAGGAGTTCCGCGAGGCATACCTGCACTCGTTCTTCTTCTGGCTGGCTCCGACGCTGGGCAGCCTCTCGCTCTACATGATCCACCAGCTGACCGGCGGTCGCTGGGGCGCCTCGATGCGCCGCATGCTCGAAGCCGGGATGCGCCAGATTCCGTTTCTGGCCCTGCTGTTCGTGCCCGTGCTGCTGCAGCTCGACAAGTACTACCCGTGGGCGGACCACAGCCACGGCCATGACGTGATCCTCGCGCACAAGGAGGGCTGGCTCAACGCCCCCTTCTTCATCATCCGCGCGGTAATCTACTTCGTGGTCTGGTTCCTGCTCGCGGGGGTGATGCTGCGCGTGTCCGCGCGCAAGGATCAGGGCGATCTCGCCGCGGCCGGTCAGGCACGGCTCACCTCCGGACCGGGCGTCCTGCTGTTCGCGCTGACCATGACCTTTGCGGCCTTTGACTGGGCCATGTCGCTGGAGCCGCACTGGTTCTCGACCATCTACGGCGCGATCTTCATGGTCGGCCAGGCCCTGCTGACGATGGCGGGCTGCATCGTGATGGCCAGCTGGCTGCGCAAGCGCGAGCCCTTCGCCAAGGTGTTCAAGGAGAACATCTTCCACGACATGGGCACGCTGATGTTCGCCATGGTCATGCTGTGGGCTTACACCAACTTCTCGCAGTACCTGATCATCTGGTCAGGCAACCTCAACGAGGAGACACCCTGGATTCACCTGCGCACGAACACGGATTGGCAGAAGATCGCCTTCATGCTCGTCGCCCTGCACTTCTTCGTGCCCTTCTTCCTGCTGCTGTTCCGCAAGAACAAGAAGCACGCCTCGATCCTCGCCGGCATCGCGCTGCTGATGTTCGTGATGCGCTGGGTCGACATCTACTGGTACATCGGCCCCGCCTTCGGCGGCCACGGCGAGCACGCTGATCACGGTCCTCACCTGCATTGGATCGACTTCGTGATGCCGATCGCCATGGGCGGCTTCTGGTTGGGGCTGTTCCTGCAGTCCTTCAAGAACAAGCCCTTCGTCACCGAACACGACCTCGAGATGTCGGGGAGCATGCAACATGCACACCACTGATCCTTCCACCGGTCACGGCGCCGGTCACGATGGCGGACACGAGCTCAGCGATGCCAAGGCCAAGCCTCTGGTCGAGTCGGGCATCCTGCTCGTCGTGATCTCGGTTGTGTCCTTCTGGAGCATGGACTGGTTCATGGGCGTCCTGCAGGACCTCGAAGCCAAGCGCGCTCCGGCCGGCACCCAGCTGACGGCGGAACGCGAAATCCCTGCCGGCGTTCCGCTGCTGGAGGTCAAGCACCCCACCAGCTTCCAGGGCACGCCCGCGGTGTTCTTCTCGATGAACAATCTGCCGGCCTACTACAGGCCGCAGAAGGAGAAGCTGCACAGCTACGGCTGGGTCGACGAAACCCAGAAGCTGGTGCATGTCCCGATCGAGAAGGCCATGCAAAAGGCCGTCGAGACCCTTCCGGTTCGAAAGTGAACTCCGGATGAGCCTCCTCCCCGTGAACACGATCCTCTCCACGCGCGCCGCGCTCGGCGCGCTGGGAGCCTTCGTGCTCGCGGGAGGCGCGGCTTCGGCCCAGAAGCCGGCCGACATCAAGGAGGTGCGCGAGCAGGTTGCCTTCGACCAGAAGCTCGGCGCGAAGATCCCGCTGGAGCTGACCTTCCGCGATGAAAGCGGCGCACAGGTCCAGCTCGCGAAGTTTTTCGATGGCAAGAAGCCGGTTCTGCTGACGCCCGTCTACTACGGCTGCCCGATGCTGTGCACGCAGGTGCTCAACAGCCTTGTGCGCGCCGTCCGCCCCTTGAGCCTTGCTCCGGGCGAGGACTTCGAGATCCTCACCTACACGATCAATCCCGCGGAAGAGCCCGCGCTGGCGACCGAAAAGCGCGACAAGTACCTCAGCCTGCTGGGCCGGGAGGGCGCTGAGAAGGGCTGGCACTGGGTGTCGCCCCTTCCGCTGCCCGCCGGCGAGCCCGTGCTGGCCGCCAACGGAGAGCCCGCCGGCCCGGGCACGGACGCCATTCACGCGCTTTCGAGCTCCGTGGGCTTCCGCTACTACTTCGATCGCGAGACGGGCGAGTACGCGCACGAGCCCGGCTTCGTGGTGCTGACCCCGGATGGCCGCATCTCCAAGTACTTCTTTGGCATCGACTACTCGGCACTCGACCTGCGCTTGGGTCTGGTCGAAGCCTCCGAGGGCAAGGTCGGAACGGTCGTGGATCGCATCCTGATGATGTGCTTTCACTACGACCCGAAGACCGGCAAGTACGGCTTCGCCCTGACCAGTTCGCTTCGTATCACCGGGTTGGTGTTCCTCGCCGCCCTGTTCGGCTTCATCTTCCTCCAGCTGCGTCGTGACCGCTCCGGCACGCGCGTCACGCCGGGAGGCGCATAGAAAGATCTTATGGGCAACCAAATCCCCATGTTTCCCGAGAACGCGTCGACCATCGCCGGTCAGGTGGACCTTGTCTACCTGTACCTGAACCTGGTCTGCGCGGTTTTCGCCATCGGTGTTGTCATTGCGATCGTCTACTTCGCGATCCGCTACCGCCGTAACCCCACCCACACTGCCATCCAGCAGGTGGAGGGCAGCCACCTGCTGGAAATCGCCTGGTCGGTCATTCCGCTCATCTTGATGATGACGATGTTCGGCTGGGGAGCGTGGCTCTATGTGCACGCGGTGACCCCGCCCAAGGGCGCCATGGACATCTACGTGGTCGGCAAGCAGTGGATGTGGAAGGTCCAGCACCCCACCGGCCAGCGCGAGATCAACGACCTGCACGTGCCCGTCAGCACCCCGGTGCGCCTGACGATCACGAGCGAGGATGTGATCCATAGCTACTACATTCCGTCCTTCCGCATGAAGCGTGACGCCGTCCCGGGCCGCTACTCGCAAGCCTGGTTCGAAGCCACCAAGCCGGGCACCTACCACATCTTCTGCGCCGAATTCTGCGGCACCAAGCACTCCCAGATGATCGGCAAGGTGCATGTGCTCTCGGCTCAGGACTACGCCAACTGGCTGGCCGGAAACCTCAGCGGCGACACGGCCGAGGAAGCCGGTCGGAAGCTGTTCGAAGCCAACCGCTGCAACACCTGCCACCACGAACAGTCGGGCGCACGCGGCCCCAACCTCGCCGGCGTATTCGGCTCGCAGGTGCAGCTCAAGGACGGCTCGACCGTGCTGGCCAACGAAGAATTCATCCGGGAATCGATCCTTCGCCCCCAGGCGAAGATCGTGGCGGGCTTCGAGCCCGTGATGCCCACCTATGAAGGACAACTGAGCGAAGAGCAGGTTCTGCAGCTCGTCGCCTACATCAAGACCCTCAAGGGTCCCGCCAAGGAAGCCAAATGAGCGCTGCCACGACTGACACCCAAAAGCCGAGCTACTTGATGGACGGCACCACGCTGAAGTCGTGGCTCTTGACCGTCGACCACAAGCGCATCGGCATCCTCTACCTGATCGCGATCACGGTGTTTTTCGCCGTGGGCGGCCTGTTCGCAGTGGGCATCCGGGCCGAGCTGTTCACGCCCAAGGGCGACGTGTTCGACTCGGACACCTACAACAAGGTCTTCACGCTGCACGGCGTGGTGATGATCTTCTTCTTCCTGATCCCGTCGATTCCGGCGACGCTCGGCAACTTCCTGCTGCCGATCATGATCGGGACAAGGGATGTGGCCTTTCCGAAGATCAACCTGCTGTCCTGGTACATCTACATGATCGGCGGCTCGCTGGGCGTGCTGCTGATCTTCATGGGCGGTCTCGATACGGGCTGGACGCTTTATCCGCCCTTCAGCTCGACCTACTCGAACACCAACGTGGCCCTCGCCGCGGCGGCCGTGTTCATCTCGGGCTTCTCCTCGATCCTGACGGGCCTGAACTTCATGGTCACGGTGCACAAGATGCGCGCCCCGGGCATGACCTGGTTCCGCCTGCCGCTGTTCGTCTGGGGCCTGTACTCCACGGCGCTGATCATGCTGCTGGGTACGCCGGTCGTCGCCGTCACCGTGCTGGCGATGTTCCTCGAGCGCGTGTTCCACATCGGCATCTTCGACCCGGCCACGGGCGGCGACCCGGTGCTGTTCCAGCACATGTTCTGGTTCTACAGCCACCCGGCCGTGTACATCATGATCCTGCCGGGGATGGGCGTGATCAGCGAAGTGATCGCCTGCTTCTCGCGCAAGCGCGTGTTCGGCTATCCCTTCGTCGCCATGTCCTCGCTGGGCATCGCGATCATCGGCTTCCTCGTCTGGGGCCACCACATGTACACCAGCGGCCAGTCGGCCTACGTGAACATCGTGTTCTCGATCCTGACCTACATCGTCGCCGTTCCGAGCGCGATCAAGGTCTTCAACTGGACGGCCACGATGTACAAGGGCTCGGTATCGATGGACACGCCCATGGTGTACGCGATGTGCTTCATGGGGCTGTTCCTGATCGGCGGTCTCACGGGGCTGTTCTGCGCGAACCTCGGCCTCGACATCCACATCCACGACACCTACTTCATCGTCGCCCACTTCCACTACGTGATGGTCGGCTCGGCGATGTTCGCCTACCTCGCGGGCCTGCACTTCTGGTTCCCGAAGATGTTCGGGAAGATGTATCCGGAAGGGCCCGCCAAGCTCTCGGCGATCGTGATCTTCGTCGGCTTCAACCTGACCTTCTTCCCCCAGTTCATCCTGGGCTACATGGGCATGCCGCGTCGCTATCACTACTACCCCGAGGAGTGGCAAGTGCTGAACGTGCTCTCGTCAGGCGGCGCGATGACCCTGTCCGCGGGTCTGCTGCTCGGCGGAGCGAACATCACCTGGGCGCTGATCGCCGGCAAGAAGGCTCCGGCCAACCCCTGGATGGCGAAGGGTCTTGAGTGGGAGATCTCCTCTCCCCCCATCACCGCCAACTTCGAGAAGATCCCCGTCGTGACGGAGGAGGCCTACGCCTACCCGTCGCAGATCCCCAGCCCGGCGCACCACTGAGCCCCCCCACAGGAGAATCGCTCTACCATGCAGCAGCACTCCCATGCAGGCCACGCCGGCGGCGTCCGACTGGCCCACCATTTCGATGACCTCAAGCAGCAGCACGAGTCCGCTCAGCTGGGCATGTGGGCCTTCCTGCTCACCGAAGTCATGTTCTTCGGGGGCTTGTTCCTGGCCTACCTGATCTACCGCAACCTCTATCCCGAGGCGTTCCTGCTGGCGAGCAACCAGCTCAACGTGACGCTGGGTGGCATCAACACCGCGGTGCTGATCTTCTCCTCGCTCACCATGGCGCTGGCGATCCGCTCTGCCCAGACCGGGCAGGGACGCATTCCGCAAATCGCATGGCTGGTCCTTACCGTCATGTTCGGCGTCGCGTTCCTCGTGATCAAGTACTTCGAGTACAAGGCCAAGTGGGACCACGGCATGCTGCCCGGCCCGGGCTTCATGGCCGCCGGCGGACATCCCGCCGAACTGTTCGGCGAGCACGTCGCGGGAGCCCGGATCTTCTTCTCGATCTACTTCGCGATGACGGGTCTCCATGCCTTCCACATGATCGTCGGCATCGGGATTATGGCCTGGATGATGATCTCGTCCTGGAAGGGCTACTTCACCCCCTCCAACTACGACGGCCTTGAGATGAGCGGCCTGTACTGGCACTTCGTCGACCTCGTCTGGATCTTCCTCTTCCCCATGCTTTACCTGCTGGGTGCGCACGTGCACACGGGAGCCCACTGACCATGAGCGCCAACGACAACACACACGAAGAGCACCATGTCGTGCCCCTGCGGCACTACTTCGGTGTCTTCTTCGCGCTGATCTTCTTGACGTTCGCCACCGTCTGGACCGCGAAGATGGATCTGGGCGTGTTCAACACGCTGGTCGCGCTCACGATCGCCACGGTCAAGGCGCTGCTGGTGATCCTGATCTTCATGCACGTCAAGTACAGCCCGAAGCTGGTGCAGACGATGGTCGGCGCCAGCGTCCTGTGGCTGCTGATCATGTTCCTGTTCACATGGTCGGACTTCGCCACCCGCGGCTGGCTGTTCCACTGATCTTCCGTTTCCGTGAAAACACCCGCGCGCGCTTTGCGCACCGGCAACGGTTCGCAAATCGCGCGCGGCTTTTCAGGGCGCCATCAGCTTCGCGTGTGAGGACTGCACGCTGGCGCCATGAGCCGTCAGCAGGCTCGCCAGCCACTGCACGGTCTGCGCGGTGCGTCCGGGCAATGCGAGCGTGCCCCACACAGTCACGATCACGCGCCGCGTTTGTGGCGTGGTCTTCGTTCGCTGCGCATCTTTCACCGCATTCGCGCACGGGCCATCTGCATCACGCAGGCACAGCAGCCCGCCCAGATCGATCGTCTGGCCCGACGCATTGAAGATGTAGCTCGTCCCCTCCGCAGCGATGCCGACGGAAAGCGGCTCGCGGGCCTTGTCCAAGTCCACCACGCTGATCGGCAGGCCGCTGTGCAGCGAAACCA